>SAMEA3663026__coassemble_318_pt1 | contig 37860 bp, 40 predicted proteins | sample SAMEA3663026__metabat2_low_PE_012 | metagenome-assembled genome bin SAMEA3663026 (sample SAMEA3663026) | pig gut metagenome | biome: pig gut; feature: pig-associated habitat; material: faeces | place: France | collected 2012
TCTTATCTTTCGTCCTTGATGGGTGGAATGTCATCCTAAAAAATACGATAATCAGGAGGCTTGATATATTATGGCATATAATGCGGCACAGGCATATGGCAAAAACAAAATAACAACAGCATCACAGGCGGACCTTACTTTGATGCTATATGATGGCGCAGTAAAGTTTTGCAACATTGCTATTCTTGCACTTGAAAAAAAGGATTACGAGACGGTGAATACAAATATCCAGAAGAGCCGTAACATTGTCGTAGAGTTACTTTCGACACTTGACCATAAATATCCGGTTGCAGAAGATTTTGCACGTCTTTACAATTACATATTTGCGCTTTTGGTTGAGGCAAATATGAAGAAGGACATGGAACTTTTGCAGCGTGCTTTAGATGAGCTCCGTGGTATCCGTGATGTATGGAAGGAAATCATGAGTAAGGCAAAGAGTCCGCAGCTTGTACTTGATATGAAATAGAATAAGTGAGGGTTACTATGGATCAGACAAAAACGTATGTAACAATTTTGCAGGAGTCTTTGGAACGCAAGGAACGCTATCTGCTGGAATTGCTTGAGCTCACAAAGGAGCAGGAGACAATTGTGACACAAAAGAAATTTGATGAGAATGCTTTTGCTGATGTCATGGAAAAGAAGGATATTCTGATTCATAACGTTAACGAAATCGACAAGGGCTTTACATCGGTTTATGAGCGCGTCCGCACAGAGGTGATTGGTAATCAGGATGTGTACAGGGCGGAGCTTATGACAATGCAGAATTTGATTCGGTCCTGCGTTGACATCGGTATGCAGATTGAGGCTGTTGAGGAGCGCAACAGGCAGGCACTTACCAAAGCGTTTTCGAAAAGCTTCCGTGGTGTCAAGCAGGCTAAGCAATCCAGAAAGGCGGCATCCCAGTATTATCAGAATATGGCAAACGGTGCAGTTACAGACTCCATGCTGTATGATCGGAAGAAGTAAAACACGTTTTTCTATAGTTTTTTTCCGGTCAAAAAAAATTTGAAAAATTTTTAAAAAAATTGTAAAATGGGGTTAAGTTCCCGAAAATCATTCCGATATATAAGGTGTAAGGAACAAAAACAACTTACAAATCTAAATTGGTAATAACGTTTCGACGTATTACATACTACTTATTAACGCCGCAAGGACGGCAGTACATGTCGCAAGGAAGCGACATTAGATTCAAGGAGGAATTATTATGGTAGTACAACACAACATGCAGGCAGTAAACACTAACAGAATGTTAGGACAGAATGTTAAGGCAGTTAAGAAGGCAACTGAGAAGTTATCTTCTGGCTACGCAGTTAACAGAGCAGCAGATGATGCAGCAGGTCTTTCCATCAGTGAGAAGATGAGAAACCAGATCAGAGGTATTAACCAGGCTGTTAAGAACTCAGAGGATGGCGTATCTCTTATCCAGACAGCAGAAGGTAACATGAACGAGATTCATAGCATCCTTCAGCGTATGGGCGAACTTGCTACAAAGGCAGCCAACGATGTAAATGATACTGATGACAGACAGACTATCACAGATGAGATTACTCAGCTTGTAACAGAGATTGACTCTATCGCATCTAAGGCAGAGTTCAACGGAACAAAGCTTCTTGATGGTGACTTCTCTGGTAAGCAGCTTCAGGTTGGAGCTAAAGAAGGCGAGAATATGGAGATTACGATTGCTGCTATGACAGCTTCAGGACTTGATGTAAGTAGTCTTGACGTAACAAGCCATGATGCTGCTTCTTCAGCTATGACAAGCATCACAGATGCCATCAAGACAGTATCCGGTGCTCGTTCTAAGCTTGGTGCTATCCAGAACAGACTTGGTTACACAATCAACAATCTTGAGAACTACTCAGAGAACTTGACATCTGCAGAGTCTCAGATCCGTGATACAAACATGGCTACTGAGATGACAAACTACACAAAGAATAACATTCTTCAGCAGGCTGCACAGTCTATGCTTGCACAGGCAAATCAGTCTACACAGGGTGTACTCTCATTACTTCAGTAATTTATCAATGAATTATTGACAAAATATAGCCGGCTCCGTAAGGAACCGGCTTGTTTTGTTATTGATTAAGCGAAGCAGGAAGGCAGGAAAAAAGATGGAATTTCCGGTTGATTTTTTTGAAGATGAAGTCCGGGAGGGCTTTTATGTGTCCGGCATTATGAAACGTGCATGGGCGGCGCAAATGGAAGTACTTCAGTATATTGCAAATATATGCGATAAAAATAAAATTCGATGGTTTGCGGATGGGGGAACCTTGCTTGGTGCTGTCCGTCACAAGGGGTATATTCCATGGGATGATGACATGGATATTTGTATGTTTCGGGATGATTATGAGCGGTTTTTGAAAATTGTTCAGAGGGATCTACCGGATTCCTATGTTCTTAGAACCGTATACAGTGAACCGGCTTTTTATGAATTGTTTTCAAGACTTGTTTATACAGGGGAGTCGTCAATCCGGGGAAAAGAGAAAAAATGGTTACAGGAATTTCCGTTTCCTGCAGGGGTTGATATTTTTCCGCTTGATTATATCTCGAAGAATGTTGAAAAAGAAGATGCCCGTTATCAGATTTTTAAGGCGCTTAGTTCTGCTTTGTACGCGGATGAACAAGGTATGGATGTTGATTATGAAAAATTGGTTCATGAAGTTGAATTACTGAAAAGAACGAAAATCGATCGCAAGCTGCCGCAAAGACAGCAGTTATATATTTGTATGGATCAGGTGCTAAATTTGTTTCCGGCATCGGATGCAGAGTATGTAACGCATGGTATATACTATGTACATGACAGAACATACAAAATGTCAAAAAGCGTGTTCAAATCCATTGTGAAGCTTCCCTTTGAGCATGGCGAAATCAATGCACCGATTGACTACGATGCTTTTCTTACGCGAGAATATGGCGATTATCGGAAGATTGTAAAGACCGGAGGCGCACACGGATATCCGTTTTTCAAAAAACATGAGGAAACAATCTATGAAAAATACGGTAAATATCCGGTTCGTTATGAATTTGATCAATCGGATTTGGAATGCAGTGACAGAGAACACGGAAAGACGCTGATTGCAAAGATTGACAGCTTTACTGCAATTGCACGTAAAGTGTTAGAGGTTCTTTTGTCGAAGCTATCGACGAATGCATTTCAAGGACTTGATAAAGTTCTGGAATCCTGTCAGACGGCAGCAATTAACACCGGAGAGATGATAGAACGAAGGTGCGGTCTTAATACAAAAACCGTAGGTTGTCTTGAAGCATATTGTGAGCTTATTTTTCAGGTGTACGAGAAAATTGTATCTAGCCACTATGATGAAATAAAACCCATTTTGGATAGTATGCACGCATGTATAGATGATTTTATTACTTGGGCACGTGAAGAGGTGTGTGCATGTAAAGAAATTGTTTTTCTTGTTTACAAACCAAAGTATTGGGCTATGTACAGCAATGAGTGGAAAAAAGCAATGGATGCGGGGCATAAGGTTACGGTTATCTCTGCTCCGTATTATGAATTAGATGCATACGGTAGAATGGGTGAGCTGCATTGTGATACAGAGGGTTATCCGGAGGATGTACAGACAGTAAGCTTCGAGGAATATGATTTTTTGAATAATCACCCGGATATCATATATATTCAAAATCCGTATGATGAATACAATCGTGTCGTGACGGTTGCATCGTTTTTCTATGCGAAGAATCTTCGAAAGTATACGGAAAAGTTAGTCTACATACCATTTTTTACGATGGATGAGATCGATACAGATAAGGCAAGGCAAACGATGGATTATTTTTGCAGAGTTCCTGGCGTTGTTTGCTCGGACTTAGTTCTTGTTCAATCCGAGAACATGCGACAGGCATATATTTCGTACCTGACGGAGCTTTCGGGCGAAGAATATCGTCCAATTTGGGAAGATAAAATACAGGTTCGGCAATAAAATGAAGATTGGCAATTCAGAAAAATGTAAAGCAAAAGAGAGGGTTTTATCCCTCTCTTTATGTATTTATGCAGGTATTAAATATTGATAAGAGCCGCTGGTCATAGCTATGTAAGGTTTTCACTTTTTCGTAGCCATTATTTGCTATCGCCAATCTCTCATCTTCGTGTGTCAGGTAATAATCAATTTTATTGAGCATATCCGGAATGCTCTCATACAAAACGATGTCCTCGTCGGGAACGAAAATGTCCGGAATTTCGGACTGGTAATTTGACAATACAAATCCACCACACGCCATCAGGTCAAAAATCCGAAGAGGAAGACCGGTTTTGATTGGTTTGTTAGTAAGATTTAAATTGATTTTGCTGCATTTTATGATTTTTGGCATCATCGTGTTGGAATCAGCACCGCCTCGTACACAAACACCCTTGCTACGGCGGGGGGTTTTTAGGATGTTTCTGCATTCGTATGCGTTGGAAATCGGCGTTGTATCACTTAAGGTCCATAAGTCCATGCTAAAATAATTGCCAATGGTTTGGAAGGTACGAATGCGTTCCTGTTCCGTGCATTTGTAGCCGATATAGGTGTCGGCTACAATACCTCGAATATCTTCTCTGTAATCAGGTCCGAGCGGCGCCCAGTCTGCATATTTCTTGAATTCCTTAGCCCATTCTTCTGAAATGGATTCCTCGATAAAATTATATCCATAAACATTAAGCTGCGCATTGATAAGTCCGTCTACAAAACCGCGCATTCGTTCAGGCAAATCCTTTTCGATGCTGTTGTATTTTGTTTTCTCGGAATACAAAGAGCCAACAAAGGATATATCACAATCATATAACCTGTGATCCTCTGTTGAGAGTTTGATTTCATCCCATGTTGCAACATCTGCGCCCATAGGGAGATGAAAAATACAGTCAGGATTCAAAGGAGAAAACTTCTCCCATTGTGCACGATCTAACAAGAAAATACGATTTGTTGGAAAGGTGATTGTTTCAGAATAAAGAGGAAAACTTGGACAGTCCACCGTCCACGAGAGATATAACATGTTGAGTATTTTGCAGGTGCGCGCAACGATTGGCTGAAAATTGACTGTGAAAACAAAGCCGGTGTCCGGGTTTGCGTGGCAGACTTCGATTAACTTCTGAGCATAAGCAGTGTCATAATCCAAACTCTCATTTTCGTGTATAAAATCAACGACAGAGATGCCAAGTCTTTTCATGGCATTTGTGATACCTTTTTCGCATATGCTTTTCCATTTGCAAAAGATTACTTTCATTGATGTTCCTCCGTTTTTTAATCTTCCTTCGAAATAAAAACCACTTAAACATTATACCATAATCCAAGCTTTGATGTGTATGTATTTTCTTGCGATTTCATGGGTTATATGGTAATTTTATATTAATGATCGGATAAAAAATTTCTGTGGAGGTAGCGATGATTTCTTTTTGTATCATTGGAAAAAATGAAGAAGCGATAATAGAAAAATGTCTGGTTGCGCTTGTTCCATATGGTTATGAAATTGTGTATGTTGATACGGGTTCATCTGACCGTACGAAGGAAATTGCGCACAAGTATACTGACAGAATTTATGATTTTGAATGGATTAATGATTTTAGTGCTGCAAGAAATTTTGCAATAAGCAAAGCCGGTGGTGACTATATTTTGATGATTGATTGTGATGAAATTGTAACGGAGTTTGATCAAGCGGAAACAGAACGATTAATACAACAACATCCGGATGCTGTAGGGCGATTGATTCGTGTTGATGAATTCACAAGAAAAACATCGAACCAGGAGAAGGAACAGTTTGCGTCGAATGTTCGAATAAATCGCTTGTTTCCGAAACATGATTTTCATTATGTTGGAAGAATTCACGAGCAGGTTGAACGTATTTCGGATAAGGAATATTCGACATATAATATTCCTCTTAAAATGATACACAGTGGATATGATGGAAACGAAGAGACAATTCGCAAAAAAGCCGAGCGCAACAGATCCTTGCTTGAGGAAGAGTATCGATTACACCCGGATGATCCTTATATTTTATATCAATTGGGGCAGACGTATTATATGGAGCACAAATATGAATTGGCGTTGGAGTATTATGACAAAATGCTTTCGATTGATATAGACCCGAGACTTGAATATGTTCAAAATGGTGTGGAGTCATATGGTTATTGTTTGATTGAAACGAAGCAATTTGAGAAAGCGCTTGGATTAGTTGGGGTTTATGATACATTTGCGCATACCTCAGACTTTGTGTTCCTCATGGGGCTCATTTACATGAATAATGGCATGCTCGATGAGGCTGTGAACGAGTTTTTGAAGGCGACGACGAAAAAAAATGAAAAAGTACACGGTACGAGCGGATTTCGTGCATATTACAACATTGGAGTTATTTATGAATGTGTTGGTATGCTGCAGGAAGCGCGTGAATATTACGAGAAAGCAGGTAATTACGAACCTGCAAAAATGCGTTTATCAAAGATTTGATTTGGTGCGTGTCGATGTGCGGAAGGCAAAATAAAAAGACCAATACTTTCAAATGATTATTTAAAAGTATTGGTCTTTTTATTGTATGTTACAAATTAGTTATACATGCTAATTCTTCGTATATGTCTCTCGTCGTTTGAGAAAGGTGTGTCGACAAACTTATCTGTAATCATAAGTGCAAGACCGGGACCTGTTGTACGAGCACCAAGGCAAAGGACGTTTGCGTTGTTATGCTCTCTTGTAGCCTGTGCAGAGAAGCAGTCAGCGCAAAGTGCGGCACGTACTCCCGGAACCTTGTTTGCTACCATTGACATACCAATGCCGGTGCCACATACAAGAATGCCAAGCTCTGCCTCGCCTGCTGCAACTGCCTTGGCAACCTTTTTGGCATAAACCGGGTAATCGCAGGATGCAGTGCTGTCACAACCAACATCTGTGATGCTAAAACCACGCTCCTTTAAGTGAGCGATAATCTCGTTCTTTAAATCAAATCCGCCGTGATCACAACCGATAACTATTTTTTTCATGTAATTGTCCTCCTAAATTAATAAATATAATAACATACATTCTAAACGTTTTGATAACTCGTAGAGTAATTGTTATGTATGTTTTAGTCGTCTCGAATGACTCGCTGTCCGGCAGCTTTTAAAAGTCGATTCATAATTGCACCACCAAGTGATGTTTGATGAAATGACTCGCTATAAATATAATCGATATTTCGCGCATCGCACTCACGAAGAGCGCTATACAAATGTGCAGCAATTGTCTCGCCTTTGTTTGCCTCTCCGAGAACTAAAATGTCATCACAGATATATTCGCCTGCATGTTCTTTGCTTGCGAGAACGGCAACACGGGAACCTTTACCGTACGATTGTGCAACAAGTGAATTGATTGTTGCAACTACATCGGATGTCTCGACAACAGAAAGCTCACCTTTTGGTGCATAGTGCGTATATTTCATGCCGGGGGCCTTTGGCCGTAAGCTTGGATCCGGCTCGATTAACGCCTTGTCGATTGCAACATCGCCTATGATATCTTCAAGCATTGCTTTGGTAATGAAACCAGGTCGAAGAATCGTTGGGATATCACCGGTTAAGTCTACAATGGTTGATTCGATTCCGATACCGACTGCACCGCCATCAAGAATCATCTCGATTCTTCCGTTCATATCTTCATAGACGTGAGACGCAAGCGTAGGAGATGGCCTTCCTGATGTGTTTGCACTTGGTGCGGCAATAAAAACACCACTTTCGCGAATTAAGGAAAGTGCAGTTGGATGCGAAGGCATACGAATTGCGACTGTATTTAAACCACCGGTTGTACCATCCGGGACAATATCCTTCTTAGGAAGGATGATTGTAAGCGGACCCGGCCAAAACGCTTCCATGAGAAGCTTCGCCTTGTCAGGAATTACTGTAGCAAGTTTTGATACATCGTCGATATCTGCGATGTGAACAATGAGCGGATTGTCACTTGGTCGGCCCTTGGCAGCATAGATTTTTGCTGCGGCATCTGCATTTAATGCATCTGCACCGAGTCCATAAACTGTCTCGGTTGGAAAGGCCACAAGTCCACCCTGTTGTAAAATGGCTGCTGCTACGGTAATATTCGCAGCGTCCTCGCCATTGCATAATACCGTGTTTACATATGAAATTGATGGATTTGAAATATCGTTCTTCATACTTTATATCATAGCACAAAGCACAAAAATCTACAACTGACCGGGGACACATAAAATGCTATAAAAAAATAGCTAAATATGATATAATTTTTATGAACTTTAGCTGTTGATTTTATGGTGTGGGAAGGATGTTTATATGAACGGAAAAGATGCAAGATCAGATGTTGTTAAGATGCTTGAAAATATCAATTTATATACAATTAAAACAGTGCAAATCATGCAGGAAAAGACAGTTACAAAAGAACAGATTGTTGAGAGAGTCAACAGCATGGGCACGTTACTTAGCAAGCTTCAGACCGTCATAACAAAAGAAGTATACCGTGCATATGATGAGTTTTTTCAAAATGCAATAGCGCTTACCGATCATTGTCGAAGCACTGATTTTCTGACATCAAATTATGATACGCTTGTAGCTACATTATCGCTCGTTTCAGAGTGTCTTGTATCGGTAGTAGAGGTATATGAAAGCCGTGTAAAAACCGATGAGCAAATGATTGCGTATTTAAAACAGGCAAATTTACAGAAAGCGCCGGAACATCTTCGGGTTTTGCAGATAACACCATCACAATATTTTTGGGTATGGATGCAGACAAGATGTCCGCATCTTAAGTATGAGACAGTAGATGATCAGATTGAAGAAGCAACATATAAGACGGATGTTTATCACATGCAGATGCTTCCGTCTGAAGCTTTCGATGTCATTTTATGTCAGGGATTACTTGATTATGCAAATCAGAATAAGCAGGTTGTTGCGGAATTAAAACGAATTCTTAAACAGGATGGACAGATTCTTTTTGCTGCGCCGGCAGACTTAAATATTGAATTTATAGACGAAGAATATGTAGGTGAATACTTTTATATTCAGCCGGGTGCAGTTGGCGAGAGTGTAGTTTATATTTTATCGAAGTTGCCGGATATTTCGCTGGATTTTGAAGTCGAGCTTGAAATTGACGAGGAGTTACTTGTTAATGGACCTAAGGTATCTGTGCTTTTACCCTGCTATAACCATGGGGAGTTTGTTGCGGAGGCAATTGAGAGTGTGATTAATCAGACCTACAAGAACATCGAGTTTATTGTTGCGGATGATGGTTCTCCGGACAATTCCGCAGAGGTTATGAAACGCTATGAACAGTATTATGATAAATCGCTATATTTCGAAGAAAACAAAGGCTCAAGATTTGCGGAAATGCGAGAGTATGCAACGGGAAAATATATTGCCCTCATGCATTCGGATGATGTATGGCATCCGGATAAGCTGGCACTTCAGATTACATATTTGGAGAAGCATCCTGAATGTGGTGTTTGTCTTTCTTGGAGTGATTATACCGATGAATTCTTAAATCCGGAGGATGATTATTCGATTTTTTATCAGGGAAATCGTACTTCCACAGAGTGGATTCGTTTTTTCTGGGACAAGGGAAATGCTCTTTGCAACCCATCATCGGTTATGAAACGTGAGTATCGAATGGTTGACTCAAAATATGGTCGTGATTGTTGGCAGCTCCCGGATTTGTTTTGGTGGGTTGATGTTGCACAAAAGACACAAATGCATATCATCCCTAAGGCTTTAGTAAAAATGCGCCGATATCAAAAACAGAACAAAGCAAATATGAGTGAGGTTACACAGGAGACGAGCCTGCGCCATATGGTGGAGGCCGGTACGCACTGGCTGCCATTCCTTCGCGATATGGACAATGATTTTTTCTGCAAAGCATTTGCGGATTTACTGCGAAAAAAGGATGCGTCAACAGATGAAGAAGTCAAATGTGAAAAATATTTTCTCATGCTTAGCAGTGATAATCCAATGATTCAGGCAAATGCATTTACATATCTGGCAGAGATATTTAATGAAGTTTCAGCTTGCTTGAGTGATACATATCACTATTGGAAGAAGGATATTAAAAAAGATACAATAACGTATGGTTTTGGCGCGATTTACAAGAAATTACTTGGGGATGAATAATATGAAAAAAACGATTAATGTAACAAGGTCATCAATGCCAACCTATGAGGAGTTTGTGGAAGCGATTAAACCTCTGTGGGATACGCACTGGCTTACGAATATGGGACAGTATCATAAGATATTGGAGGATTCTTTGCGTGATTATCTGGATGTACCGTGCATTTCGCTTATGGTTAATGGGCATATGGCTCTTGAGCTTGCAATTCAATCATTTGATTTTCCGGAAGGTGGAGAAATCATCACAACACCTTACACATTCATTTCGACAACACATGCCATTGTTCGTAACAAGCTGATGCCCGTTTTTTGTGACGTGAAGCCTGAAAATGGCTGTATTGATGAGTCGAAGATTGAAGAGTTAATCACAGAAAAAACAGTAGCAATTTTACCGGTTCATGTATACGGAAATGTTTGCAATATTGAGGAGATTGAACGAATTGCATATAAGTACAATATCAAGGTGATTTATGATGCGGCGCATGCATTTGGTGTGACATATAAGGGACGTGGAATAGGTTCGTATGGTGATGCATCGATTTTTAGTTTTCATGCAACAAAGGTTTTCAATACAATTGAGGGTGGTGCGATTACATTTCATAATCCCGCAATGTATGATAAGCTTCGAAATCTAAAGAATTTTGGTATCAGAGGAGAGGAACTGGTTGTCGAAGTTGGGGCAAATGCAAAGATGAATGAGCTTTGCGCAATCATGGGTATCTGCAATCTTAAACGTGTGGATGAGGTTGCTGCTTGTCGAAAGAAAATTCATGATTATTATATTTCAAATCTCCACAATATCGATGGTATTTCGTTACTTGATTTGACAGAAGAACAGACGCGGAATTATGCCTATTTTCCAATCTTCCTGAAAAATGAGCAGATGCGTAATGCGCTTTACGATACACTTCACGCAGATGGTATTAATTCGCGAAAATATTTTCATCCGCTAACTTCGGATCAGGCATGCTTCAAAAATAAATACAAAAATATGAAATTGGATGTTGCAAAGGATTTATCGAATCGAGTACTTGTTCTTCCTATGTATGAAGGACTTGCATTTGAGGATGTAGATCGAATATTGGCAATTGTGAAGGATATCGTTTATAAGTACAAATAGGAGTGGCCTATGAAAATTGCAATTATGCAGCCGTATCTTTTTCCGTATATTGGTTATTTTTCGTTGATTTATAACACGGACCGTTTTGTGTTTTTTGATACACCGCAATATATTCGAAAAGGTTGGATTAACAGAAATCGAATAATCAGTAGCAGTGGCGAGCCGATTTATTTTACTGTTCCAACGCAGAAGGCGGCGCGTGAGACTGCGATTAATCAAATATTGATTAATAATGAAGAGCAATGGCAGGAAAAGTTATATGGGCAGTTGTCTGTCTACAAAAACAAAGCACCGTATTATGCGAAGGTTCTTGAGCTTGTACACGAGGTTGTGGATGGCGAAAAAAATATGATTTCAAAGCTTGCGATTGACAGCGTTATGAAAACATGTAACTACCTCGGGATAGACAAGCCGTTTGATGTTTTTTCAAAGATGAATTTGCCTGGAGTTATTGCGAATGCGCCGGATGAATGGGCGCTTTCTATATCAAAGGCGCTTGGCTGTGATACGTATGTAAATCCTCCGGGTGGCATGCGCTTTTTTGACCGTGACAAATACAAGACGGCAGGTATTAAGTTGCAGTTTTTGCAGCAGGAGTTGATTCCTTATGTGCAGAAACTCGGTCGATTTGTGGAAGGTCTTTCGATTATCGATTTGATGATGTTTTGCAAGGAAGATGAGATAAGGGAGATGATGGAGCATTATGAGTTATCAGAATAATGATAAACCACATTTGTTGAGTACATCGATGAATATTACAGAAGCCTGTACGTTGAATTGCAAGCTTTGTTTGGCATATGTTCCTTATTACTCTGAATACAAAACACCTTCATATGATGAGTTTTGCTCCGTACTAAATAAATATTTTCAGGCAGTGGAAAGTGTTGATAAGTTTAGTCTCACAGGTGGAGAACCGCTTTTGCATAAGGATTTACCACGTATTATTGAGCGGCTGTTTTTCTATGAAAAACAGGTGAATCAAGAAATAATATTAATTACAAATGGCACGATTTGTTTTACAGATGAATTACTTGAGACATTTTGTAAATGTTCTAAGATGAAAGTTATCGTAAATGACTATGGAAACGGGTTATCCCCTCACGCAGAGTATAATGCAAAATTACTGCAAGAACGAGGGATTCATTTTATTTTGTATACAGAGGACAATCGTTATGGCTGGATTGACTGCAGAGATCATTCGCGAAAGCATAATACTGTAGAAGCGGTTGAAACACAAAGCCATTCGTGTGCGTTTTTTCTTGGAAAAAAATGGGTAATTTCGCGAGGAAAGTTATACACATGTAATCGTGCGGCCTTTCGTATAACAGAGCATTTGATTCCCTCTACAGAGGATGATTATATCGATTTAATTGGCGAGGAGACCTCGGTGATTACAGACAAAATGAAACGTTTTTTGACGTCAAATTATACATGCTCTTGTGCGTATTGCGATGGTCTTAAGGAAGGCAGCAAAAAATATATAGCTGCGGAGCAGTTAGAAAGGGGATAAATATGGGAGCGACAAATATTAATAGAACAGCGCTTAATATATGCGGATGCTGCAATCTAAAATGCGCTAACTGCCTCGCGTTTATTCCTTACTACAAAGAGAAATTTATTATGACATACGAGGAGGCAAAGGAGCTTCTTGCGGCATATTTTGAGGTGGTTGATTCCGTGGAGCATTTTACTGTGACAGGCGGAGAGCCGTTGCTCAATCGAAATACGGCGAAGATATTAGAGGAAGTGAATTTGTACCGCAATCAAATTCGTGGAAGTATAGATTTTGTAACCAACGGCACAATCCTTATCAATGATGAAATACTTGATTTTTTTGAACGAAATAAGGACCATACCAAAATTGTATTGAGTCATTATGGTGATGCGCTTTCTGTCAAAATTGACGAGATAGAAAAACAGTTAAAGGAAAGAAATATTACGTACCGTATTTCAAAATTCTATGGGGATGATATGTATTTTGACGGATGGATTGATTTTTCGGATCATTCCCTAAAGTGGGATACGATCGGGAAGCGTGATGAAAACTCACGTAAATGCATTCATTCCGCCGGAAAATATTTTGTAATTAACGAAGGTTGCCTTCATCGTTGTTCGCGCTCGTATTGGCGAATGAAGAACGGAATAATACCATTCACAAAAGGAGAGTATGTTGACTTGTTAGATCCGACAACGAGTCTGGAGGAGAAACGGGCGGATTTGATGATTATGATGAACTCAGTATCAAGCACTTCTTGTGCATATTGTGTTGGTTTGGTAAATGGTGCACCACGCGTAAAACCGGCGATTCAATTGGGGGAATGAGTATGTCAAAAAAGATTTTGGTGACGGGTCTTTGTACATTGCATTGGGGCCGATTACAGTATGGCAATGTTGGTAATTATTATATTATGGAACCGATGTTTCGACTTTTGCATGAACGATTTCCGGAGCATGAAATTGCGACTACATTTCAGATGGATGATCGATTCGTAAAGCAGGAAAAAGTCACAGTTTTACCGATGGAGCTTTATTATGCATGGAAAGACGATGACGTTGCGAATGCAAAGAAGGACGTTGAAGCTGCAACAGCAGGTGTTACGGTTACAAATGAAACAGCCTATTTAGCAGCAATCAAAGATTGTGATTTGATCATTAATGTTTCCGGTGATATGTGGGGCGATAATGCGGAGCATGTGGGGCATGACCGATTTTTGGTTGATTGTCTTAAAATGAGGGCTGCACAACTGCTCGGGAAAAAGACGATTCTTTATGCAGTCACTCCGGGAGCCTTCGAGCATGTCGATAAAGCACTTGCAAAGGAAGTTTTTGAGAGCTTTGATTTGGTATTGATTCGAGAGAGGGTTTCGTTTGGGAATCTCACAAAATGGGGATTTGATATTTCGAGGGTGCATTACATACCATGTCCGTCGTATTTGTTTGAGCCAAATGTGAAGTATACTTCGGGTTGGTCGGATACAATCAACAAGAAAAAAGAGGCTGGACGTAGGGTTGTTGGATTTACCTTTGGCGGATTTAATATGCCGGTTGGACCATATGATATGTGGCCGCGAGAGGAAAGTCAATATGATACATTTAAGAAAGCCGTTTTGAAACTTGTGTGCGAGCATGATGCAGATGTGGTTTTATTTTCTCACACAAATGGTTTTTTATTGCCACCGAAATTTAAATTAATTAATGGCAGGGATTTTCAGATATTAAGTCGGTTTTATGAAATCTTACTTGCGACGAATCCGGAAATCGCCGATCGTATTTTGCTGATTAACGAACCACTTCTTCCGTGTGATTTGAAACATGTGATAGGGTTGTTTGATATGCTCGTGACAGGCCGTGTACATGCGTCTGTAGCATCAACAAGTCAGTGCGTACCAACCGTGTTTGTTGAGTATGACAGACGAGTGATATACAGTGATAAAATGACCGGTTTTTCTGCGCAGGTTGGGATGGAACGTTATGTTTGCAATCCGGCTGATGAGGGTGAATTATTATCGAAAATAGAAGATTGTATTGATAATCTCGATTTTATTCGGTCAAAGCTTGGGGAGTTGGTTCCAACTGTACAGGCGAATGCACGAGAAGGCTTTAATATGATGTGGAAGGTGTATAGCGAGAGTCGGATACTGTCTTTTTTGAAAGATGTTGATGGATTATTCACGCCAACACTTTCAGCACGCGTTGATTTGAATGCATACGCAAAAAAATTAGCAACATATGCAAATACGATTTTCATAACGAATGCATGCGGTGATGAGGATGTTGCAAGCTGTTCATTCTATGCGGACAAGGAGATTGCTTATGTCTCTTCGATAGCAGTGAAACAGGAATATCATCATATGGGATATGGAATGCAACTTATGGATAAGGTGATTGAAATATGTCGTGGCAAAGGTTGTTCGTGTATTCGTCTGGAGGCATATACTGCAAACGATGCATCTGTTCGATATTACAAAAGAATGGGATTTTCGGTATTGAGGCAAAATGAGCAAATCATAGAATTTGAATATAATTTATAAATGAGGTATGGCATGAAATTAATTTTTTGCAAATGGGGCAGTATTTGTGAGGATGGCATGTCAAACGGCTTACGGGAGCTTGGACATGAAATCGTTTGGTTCACAGAAAAATGTACCCATAAGGATTTAGATGTAAACTACATAAAAGCGTTGTCCGCATTTCTGACGAAAGAAAAAGAGGTTGACTTTGTATTTTCGGTAAACTTTATTCCTATCATCGCGAAGGTTTGCACGATTCATAAGATTATGTACCTTTCTTATACGGTGGATAGTCCATGTATGACCTTATATTCAAAGTCATTAAGCGGGCCATATGTCAAGGCATTTGTGTTTGATTATGCATTGTACACACAGTTTTCGGCTTACGCGCCGGACAATGTTTTTTATTTATCGCTTGGTGCAGATATGCCGTTTTATGAGACGGTTCACTCGACGGAGGCGGATCACAAAAAGTTTGATTGTGACGTTTCGTTCATTGGTAGCTACCACACGGAGATGTGTGCATATGATGCGCTTGCAAAGAAGCTTCCGGAATATATGCAGGGCTATGTTGAGGGTATTATCGAGGCACAGGTTCAGGTGCATGGATATAATTTTATTGCCGACTCCATTACGGATGAATGGGCGGAACAATTTCGCAAATACACGGGCTATGAAATAATGCCGGATTACATAGATGACCCGCGTATGCTCATCGCGGATCAATTTATCGGTTACAAATGCACACAAAAGGATCGAATCAAGACGTTAAATGCAATATGTGAAAGATTCAAGATGGATCTTTATACAACAGAGGATAAGAACCTTGTTCCAAAGGCAAACTTCCGCGGAATCGCAGATTCTCGCACGATGATGCCGAAGATTTTTCAATGCAGCAAAATAAATCTGAACATGACTGCAAAAACAATCCGAACAGGACTTGCACAGCGAATATTTGACGTTATGGCAGTTGGCGGTTTTCTGATTTCAAATTATCAGGCGGAAATCCCGGAATATTTTGTCCCGGGAGAAGATATCGTTCTTTATGAGAGTATTCCTGACCTGCTTGATAAGATTGCATATTATCTTTCTCATGAGGAGGAGCGTCTTTTGATTGCCCGAAACGGACAGGAAAAGGTTCGCAAATTTCATTCCTATAAAACAAAACTCGAACAGCTTTTGCAAATGAGTGGTTTTTAGACAACAATCCGGTTGAACATTCAATCGGATTTTTTGTTGTATACCGCGGCCTTGTGGCGCGGGGCCCTGCCGGCAGTGCAATCAAAAGAATTGCAGATGAAGCAATTCTTTCTGATTTACCGCGACCTTGTGTCACGGAGTTCTACCGGAAGTGCGATACTTTCTTAATTTGCATTTGTGTATTTTTCAAAAGGATTTGTTGAAAAATATGTATAATTCGTATATAATAAACAATGTATGTCAATAAGAATGGGAGAATGTTTGCATGAAGAAGAATAACCATCAGGTTATGCGTATGATTTTTCTGATTTCGCAGATTGGAATCACGATGTTAACGACGATTTTTTTATGCATGGGAATCGGTTATCTGATTGATCATACCTTTCATACGAATCTTATGGTATGGTTCATAGTTCTCGGTGTTTTTGCTGGGTTCAAGTCGGCATACATGTTAATCAAAAGGTTTATAGGACGGGAAGATGAATAGTCGTGAATTGCTCAAGCAATTATATATCGGAATCGGGGTGACTGTTGCCGTGTTTGCGGTGGTCGGCGCGTTTTTTATGAGACCGATTTGGATATATGAACCGGCACTTGTTGTCGGTGGCGGTGCCGCCTGTTTTTTGATGTATCATACCTATGATTGTCTGGACCGTGCGCTTGATATGCCGGTCAAAGGAGCAAGAACGTTTATCACGCTTCGTGTGCTGTTTCGTCTTGTGCTTCGGGCAGGACTTTTGATTGCCGGTATATTGATTGACTGGAGTGCATTTGTCGGTGTTGCAATCGGGCTTTTGTCAATCAAAATTTCCGCTTTTATGAATCCTCTCATTAAAAGATACAGAATTAAGGCCGGCATTATTCCGCCGGATCCGCCGGCAACTGCGCTTCCGATTGAAGATTCGGAAGAACAGGAGGATGAGATTGAACGGGAAATCGAGCGGGATTTCTAACGACACGGAAGGATTCATAAATTGGCAAAGCACAAACTGCTTTGCAGATTGTAAATGTTTGACAGAGTGAACGACACTCTTGATATAAAAAATACTAAGTAAAGGAGGGTGAGCATATGGCAGGTAGTGTAGCCATCGGAGTTAGTTTAGCTCAGAAAGATGTTGATTTCTATATTCACGAGCTTTATGAGATTAATTTCTTTGGCGCAAAGGTGTATATCACCACAACGCATGTATGCACGCTCATTATCTTTATCACGATAATAGCTCTTGCGATTGCAGCAAGGAGAAGTGTATTAAAGAAAAGAGATGTGCCAAGCAAATTTGCTACAGGCGTGGAGCTTGCAATAAGTACTTTGGACAGCTTCGTTCACGGTGCGATGGGCAAAGCCGGCAAAAAATATATCAATTATATTGGTACGTTGTTCCTGTTTGTTATTTTTTCGAACATTTCAGGTTTGTTCGGTTTGCGACCACCGACAGCTGATTATGGTACAACCCTTTGTATTGCACTCGTATCATTTGTTATGATACAGTATGCAGCGATTCGCTATCAGAAATGGGGAGCGTTCAAATCATTGTTTGAGCCGATTTTTCTGTTCTTCCCAATCAACGTAATCAGCGAATTCGCAACACCGATATCGTTATCCTTGCGTTTGTTTGGTAACGTAATGGCGGGTACTGTAATGATGGCTTTATATTATGGCATGCTTCCAATCTTCTTCAAGTTTGGTATTCCGTCAGCACTTCATGTGTATTTTGACTTGTTCTCAGGAGCAATTCAGGCATACGTATTCTGTATGTTGACAATGACATTTGTTGCTGACAAGCGAAACGTTGAAGGTTAATGTTGTAAATTTTATATTATATGAAAAACGGAGGAATTTAAAATGAATGAAGTTCATGTAGAAGGATTAGTAAGTGCGTGTTCTGCAATTGGTGCAGGAATTGCGGTATGTTCAGGTATCGGACCTGGTATCGGTCAGGGAATCGCAGCAGGTTATGGTGCTTCAGCGGTAGGACGTAACCCGGGCGCTAAGGGTGACATCATGTCAACAATGCTTCTCGGTCAGGCAGTTGCAGAGACAACAGGTCTTTATGGTCTTGTTGTTGCTCTTTTGCTCATGTTCGTAAAGCCTTTTGGCAAGTAAAAAGGAGGACTTACGGTGATAGGTACCTTTCGTACATTGATCAGATTCGCTGCTGATACAGCGACTGTCGAGAGCGAGTCGACAGGCAGAATTTTCGGCCTGGATGCACAGCTTCTTTTCGATATTCTGATTCAGGGTATTGCGGTATTCTTATTGTTCATGTTCCTGTCTTATGTTTTGATTAAGCCGGTACGCAAAGTACTGGACGAGCGACAGGCAAAAATTCAGAACGATATTGCAAGCGCTGCTAAGGATAGAGAAGATGCTTCAAAGCTCAAGGCAGAATATGAGGAGAAAATCAAAAATGCCGATACAGAGGTAGGTGAGATTCTCGCCGCTGCCCGTAAGAAGGCGGTCAAAAATGAAGAAGCGATTATCGCAGATGCAAAGGAAGAGGCTTCTCGTATTATTTCAAGAGCCAACACAGAGGCGGATCTTGAGAAGAATCGTGTAAAGGATGAAGTGAAGCAGGAAATTATCGGCGTGGCGACGGCGATGGCGGGTAAATTCGTTTCCGGTTCCTTGGATGATGAGAAGCAGGCACAGCTCATAGATGAGACCTTAAAGGAAATGGGTGATGATACATGGCTAAACAAGTAGATATAACCTATGGAAATGCGCTCTTTGAGCTTGCTGTTGAGGAGAACAAGGTAGATGTGCTTCTTGATGAGGCAAAGGCTCTTTTGGACATTTTTGCCAAGTCTCCGGATTTTATCAAACTGCTTGATCATCCACAGATGAGCAAGCAAGAAAAAAAAGCAGTCGTTCAGACAACATTTGGCGGACGTTTATCAACCGAGATGGAAGGCCTTATCGCAATGGTTGTAGAAAAGGGACATAGCAGCAAGCTTTCGTCTGTTCTTTCCTACTTTATCAAGTGCGTTAAGAAGTACAAAAATATCGGTGTTGCAAGTGTTACCAGTGCGGTTGCATTATCTGCTGCGCAAAAGGCAGCAATAGAAAACAGATTGATTGAAACAACCGGTTATGAAAAGATGGAAATGTCTTATCAGGAGGATCCATCTTTGATTGGCGGTTTGGTCATCAGAATAGAAGACAGAGTTGTTGACAGCAGTATCAAGACGAAGCTTGAGAAGCTCTCAAAAACTTTGGTTAACGCTTAACAAGAAAGAAGGTGTTCGTTGTCCATGAATTTAAAACCGGAAGAGATTAGCTCCGTTATCAAAGAGCAAATCAAAAACTATCAGACGAAATTAGAGACATCGGATGTGGGAACGGTTATCCAGGTAGCCGACGGTATCGCACGTATTCATGGTCTTGAAAATGCTATGCAGGGCGAACTTCTTGAATTCCCGGGTGAAGTATTCGGTATGGTGCTGAACCTTGAGGAGGACAATGTTGGTGCCGTTTTACTCGGTGATTCAAAGAACATCAACGAGGGTGACATAGTGAAAACTACAGGTCGAGTTGTAGAGGTTCCTGTAGGTGACGCGATGTTAGGTCGTGTCGTTAATGCTTTGGGACAGCCTATTGATGGCAAAGGCCCAATCGAGACAACAAAAACAAGACAGATTGAGAGAGTAGCGTCAGGTGTTATCTCCCGTAAATCTGTAGATACACCACTTCAGACAGGTATCAAGGCGATTGACGCCATGGTTCCAATCGGTCGTGGACAAAGAGAGCTGATTATCGGTGACAGACAGACCGGTAAGACAGCGATTGCCGTTGACACGATTATCAACCAGAAGGGTCAGGGTGTAAACTGTATTTATGTTGCTATCGGTCAGAAGGCTTCAACCGTTGCAAACATTGTAAAAACATTAACAGAATATGGTGCCATGGAGTATACAACAATCGTTGCTTCGACAGCCAGTGAGCTTGCACCATTACAGTATATTGCACCATACGCGGGATGTGCGATTGGTGAAGAATGGATGGAGGAAGGCAAGGACGTACTTGTAGTGTATGATGATTTGAGTAAGCATGCGACTGCATATCGTACACTGTCATTGCTTCTTCGAAGACCACCTGGACGTGAGGCATATCCGGGTGATGTATTCTACTTACATTCAAGACTTTTGGAGCGTGCAGCAAAGTTATCAGACGAGCTCGGAGGAGGTTCTTTAACAGCACTTCCGATTATCGAGACTCAGGCCGGTGACGTATCTGCATATATTCCTACGAATGTTATCTCTATCACAGATGGACAGATTTATCTTGAGACAGAGATGTTTAATTCAGGCTTCCGTCCGGCCGTAAACGCAGGTTTGTCTGTATCACGAGTTGGAGGTGCCGCACAGATTAATGCTATGAAGAAGCTTGCTTCTCCGATTCGTGTGGAGCTTGCCCAGTATAGAGAGCTTGCTGCATTCTCTCAGTTTGGATCTGAACTTGATGACGATACAAAAGAGAAGCTTGCACAAGGTGAGAGAATTAAAGAAATGCTTAAGCAACCGCAGTATAAGCCGATGCCGGTTGAAAAGCAGGTTGTAATTATCTATGCTGCAACACGTAAGTATCTTCTTGATATTCCGGTAGATCGTGTTCTTGAATTTGAGAGCGGATTATTCGAGTATGTTTCAACAAAATATCCTGAAATCTTTGAGGGTATTCGTACAGAGAAGAAGCTTACAGAAGAAATCGAGAAGACATTAGTGCAGGCGATTACAGAGTTTAAAGAAACATTTTAGTCATGGAAAAATGTTTATTCGGTGAGGTGATATAACTTGGCATCCATGAGAGACATTAAGCGACGCAAGGAAAGCGTCCAAAGCACTCAGCAGATTACAAAAGCGATGAAGCTTGTTGCAACTGTTAAATTACAGAAGGCAAGAAGTAAGGCTGAAAGCAACAAACCATATTTTAATATGCTCTATGATACCATATGTTCTATCCTTGCTAAGACAAAGAATGTTGAGCATCGTTACCTGCGCGACAACGATTGCGAAAAGAAAGCCGTAATTGTTATTACATCAAACAGAGGTCTGGCAGGCGGCTACAACAATAATATTGTAAAGCTCGTTGCAAATTCCGGATTCGAACCGGATAAGACAAATATCTATGCAATCGGCAAGAAGGGGATTGAAGGCCTTGTTCGCAAAGGCTATTCCATTACAGACGACCGGTCAGAGGTTGTCAATGAGCCGATTTTTGCAGATGCAATTTCACTCACAAAGGAGCTTCTGACACAGTTTTCGAAAGGTGAAATTGGCGAGATTTATATTGCATATACAAACTTCAAAAACACGGTAACTCAAGAGCCGAAGCTTGTAAAGCTGCTTCCGCTTAGCGAGGAAGATTTTGATACGGAAGCTGTGGACAACAAGACATTTATGAATTTTGAGCCATCGGAAGAGGAAGTTTTGGATAAGGTCATTCCAAAGTATATGTCAAATATTATTTTTGGTGCATTGCTTGAGGCGGTTGCCAGTGAAAACGGCGCTCGCATGCAGGCGATGGATTCTGCGACAAGCAATGCAGAAGACATGATTGATTCTCTGTCTCTTAAGTACAACCGTGCAAGACAGAGTGCAATTACTCAGGAGTTAACTGAGATTATAGCAGGTGCAGATGCAATCAGCTGATGATGGCGAGGATTAAGCAAGAAATATAAGGAGATTTAAGCAAAATGGCAGATACAAATGTAGGAAAAGTCACCCAGATTGTTGGTGCCGTTATCGATGCAAAGTTTGCTGCCGGCAAACTTCCGGAGATTTACGATGCAATAACAATCAAGACAAACAGCGGTGATACACTGTACGCCGAGGTTGCACAACATCTTGGTGATGATACAGTTCGATGTATAGCGATGGGTCCTACGGATGGTCTTGTAAGAGGAATGGAAGCTGTTGGTACAGGTGCTCCGATTACAATTCCTGTAGGTGAAGAAACGCTTGGACGTATGTTCAACGTTCTTGGTCAGCCTATCGATAATAAGCCTGCTCCGGAAGTAGAAACATACCTTCCGATTCACAGGAAGGCACCGGAGTTTAAAGAACAGGCTACGGATACCGAGATTCTTGAGACAGGTATCAAGGTTGTTGATTTGCTCTGCCCATACCAGAAAGGCGGAAAAATCGGTCTGTTTGGCGGTGCCGGTGTTGGTAAGACAGTTCTGATTCAGGAATTGATTACAAATATCGCAACGGAACATGGCGGATATTCCGTATTTACCGGTGTTGGTGAGCGTACAAGAGAAGGAAATGACTTGTATTATGAAATGATCGAGTCCGGTGTTATCAATAAGACAACGATGGTATTTGGTCAGATGAATGAGCCACCTGGAGCAAGAATGAGAGTCGGTCTTACCGGACTTACGATGGCGGAATATTTCCGTGATAAAATCGGAAAAGACGTGTTGCTCTTTATTGATAATATTTTCCGTTTTACACAGGCTGGTTCGGAGGTTTCGGCGTTGCTTGGCCGTGTACCGTCCGCCGTTGGTTACCAGCCAACCTTACAGACAGAGATGGGTGCGCTGCAGGAGCGTATCACATCGACAAAGAATGGTTCTATCACATCTGTTCAGGCCGTTTACGTACCTGCGGATGACTTGACGGATCCGGCTCCGGCAACAACATTTGCCCACCTGGATGCGACAACCGTATTATCGCGTTCTATCGTAGAGCTTGGTATTTATCCGGCGGTTGATCCGTTGGAGTCGACATCTCGTATTTTGGATCCGCGTGTTGTTGGTGAAGAGCATTATAAGGTTGCACGTGGTGTGCAGGAGATTCTTCAGAAATACAAGGAATTGCAGGATATTATTGCAATTCTTGGTATGGATGAGCTTTCAGAGGAAGACAAGGTTGTTGTTGCAAGAGCACGTAAGGTTCAGAAGTTCCTTTCTCAGCCGTTCCATGTAGCAGAACAATTTACAGGTCTTCCGGGTAAATATGTTCCATTGTCAGAGACAATCCAGAGCTTTAAGGAAATTCTTGAAGGTAAGCATGATGATATACCTGAGAGTTATTTCTTGAATGCCGGCGGTATTGAGGACGTACTTGCAAAGTGTAAGTAACAGGGAGGAGTCACATGGCAGATAATACAATGATGGTTAAGATTATTGCGCCGGACCGCGTGTTCTTTGAGGGCGAATTGTCTTTTCTTGAATTTAATACAATTGAGGGTATTATCGGTGTATATCCAAGACATATCCCAATGACAGTCGTGATTGCGCCCGGCGTATTAAAGATGGTCAATGCTGAAGGAACAAAAGAAGCAGCGTTACATTCCGGCTTTGCAGAAATTTTAGGTGATTCAATTACGATTCTTGCAGAGAGTATTGAGTGGCCGGACGAGATTGATGCACATCGTGCACAGGAAGCCAAAATTCGTGCGGAACGAAGAATTGGTGACAGCAGTCAGGATGAAAACCGCGCGGAGCTTGCATTAAAGCGTGCAATGTTACGTTTGCAAATGACAAAGAAATAATAAATACGTTACCATTCGAGGTCTGAAGGTTTCGAATGGTAACGTTTTTTTGGAGTGAATTATGAAAAAAGATTATTTAATGGGAAATGGAGTAATCGCCCTTGGCGCAATGGCTGCCAGAGTAAATCTTGTATCGGGTTATCCGGGAACTCCGTCATCAGAAATAATAGAAACAATTGCGAAGTATCCGCATGAAGGGGTACATCTTGAGTGGTCTGTCAATGAGAAGGCCGCTATGGAGGTTGCGGCAGCAGCTGCATACAGCGGCGCAAGAAGTATGGTTACAATGAAGCAGGTTGGTCTTAATGTTGCTTCCGATCCGTTTATGTCACTTGCATATGTTGGCGTAAAAGGCGGAATGGTTGTTGTGTCAGCAGACGATCCCGGTCCGATTTCGTCACAGACAGAGCAGGATACAAGACGATTTGCAGAATTTGCCCGCGTGCCTGTCTTTGATCCTTCTTCGCCGGAGGAAGCGTTTGAGATGATTCAGGATGCATTTTTATATTCCGAGAAATACAGTACGCCGGTTATTTTCAGACCAACGACCAGAGTTTGTCATGCATATGCTTCCGTAGAGATACCGGATGCATTTGAGACGAAGCAATATGAGAGCTTTGTAAAGGATTCAAAAAAATGGGTTATTTTTCCGAAGTTATCATATGTAAATCATGCAATGATAGAAAAGCGAAATGTGGAAATAGGAGAAGATTTCTCTACATATAAATACAATACGGTTAGCGGTACATCCAAAAAGGCGATTGCTGCCGGTGGTGTAAGCTATGCGTATGCGAAGGAATTTTTAAAGGATTATCCGGATGTTCGTTTGATTAAGGTTGCAACGCCTTATCCGTTTCCGGAAAAGTTTATGTTAAAGGCATTAGAAGGCGTGGAGGAGGTTCTTTGTTATGAAGAATTGAGTCCGTTCCTTGAAGAAAATATATGGAAGCTTGCAGGAAAATATCATCTTGATATTGCGGTTTCCGGCAAGCTTAATGGAGTGGTACCTGCAAGTGGAGAGAATGATGCGAATCAGGCAAAAGCAATTATTGGATGCTTTTTGGGACTTACAAAGGAAACTGACACCATTGACACGGAAGATACTCCGACGTTGCCTGTAAGACCTCCGGTTCTTTGTGCAGGTTGTCCTCACAGAGCATCCTTCTATTCTGTTAAGCAGGCGATGAAGGGGAAAAAAGCATACTATTGCGGAGATATTGGCTGCTACACGTTGGGAAATGCAATGCCGCTTGATATGGTTGATACATGTCTTTGTATGGGGGCAGGGGTCACAATGGCACAGGGCTTCCATTGGGTAGATCCGGATGGAACAACATTTGCATTTATCGGAGATTCAACGTTCTTTGCATCGGGAATCACAGGCGTTGTTAATGCTGTTTATAACGATGCAGACATGATTTTGTGTGTACTTGACAACTCAACAACTGCAATGACAGGCCATCAGCCGCATCCCGGTACCGGATTAAACATGATGGGGAATATTGTTGACAAGGTCAGCATTGTCAAAATATTAGAAGGTATTGGTCTCAAAAAAATTATTACGGTAGACCCGCTTGATCTTGCCGCATCAGTTAAGGCAGTACAGGAATGTGCAGCAATAAAGGGCGTGAAGGCTATTATTTTTAAGTCGCCTTGTATAGCGATTACTAAGCCTGCAGGAAAATTCAAAATTAGTGAAAAATGTATAAACTGCAAGAAATGTATTCGTGAGATTGGATGTCCGGCGCTCATTACGGTTGACGGTCAGGTCACGATTGATGAAAATCTATGTACGGGCTGTGGTTTGTGCAGTCAGATTTGTCCGGTTTCTGCGATTGGAGGTGCTGCCAATGAATAAGAATATATTATTGTGTGGTGTCGGTGGACAGGGAACGGTTCTTGCCGCAAAGATTTTAGCGGCAACAGCGATGGAAGCAGGTGACAAGGTTCACTCCGCAGAGACAATTGGTATGGCTCAGCGAGGCGGGTCTGTTACAAGTCATGTACGTATCGGGGATGAAGCATTTTCGCCATTGATTCCTCATGGCGCAGCAGATATCATTATGGCGTTCGAGCCGGCTGAAGCTGTTCGAAATCTAGCTTATCTTAAGAAAGATGGTGTGGTGATCGTAAATAAATTTCCGGTAAAACCGGTGACAGAGTCTCTTTGTGAAACAGGCTATGACGGAACGGAGATGATAGCATATTTAAAGCAAAAATGCGACTGTATTGTCATTGACGCCTCATCGCTTGGCTCGGCGAAGTTCCTTAATATTGCAATGCTCGGTGTGGCAGTCGGAACCGGAAAACTTGGTTTTACGGCAGACCAGATTCTTGCACAGATAAAGACAAGAGTTCCGCAGAAATTTATAGATGTAAACAAGCAGGCCTTTGAGAAGGGCGTTGCAATAGGAGGTGCGCGATGAAACTGAGTGCAGAACAACTAAAATTAGTCGATAACCAGATAAAAAGACTTCTCAATTCTGAAAGCTATTTTGGTAAAATGTATAAGGAAGCCGGAATTACAGGGGTGAAATCGCAGGAAGATTTTGAGAAGCTTCCTTTTGTTGACAAGGCAGAGCTTCGTAACGCATACCCTCTTGGTATTCAGGCTGTTTTGGATGAGGAGGTTGTACGTATTCATTCATCTTCAGGAACGACCGGTAAGCCTGTAATCATTCCTTATACAGCAAAGGATGTAGATGATTGGGCGATTATGTTCGCGAGATGCTATGAGACGGCAGGCATAACAAAAAAAGACCGTATTCAGATTACACCGGGTTATGGTCTTTGGACGGCCGGTATTGGTTTTCAGGCAGGCTGCGAGAAGCTTGGCGCTATGGCAATTCCGATGGGACCGGGCAATACGGACAAGCAGCTTCAGATGATGCAGGATCTTAAGACTACGGTTATTACAGCAACCTCAAGCTATGCACTTCTCCTGGCAGAAGAGATTAATAAGCGTGGCCTTCGTGATAAGATATATCTTAAGAAGGGTGTATTTGGTTCTGAACGCTGGAGTGAGAAAAAACGTGAATATATTGCAAAAGAGCTTGGTATTGAGCTTTATGATATTTATGGATTGACGGAGATTTATGGTCCGGGAATCGGAATCAATTGTTCCATGCAGACAGGCATGCATTATTGGGACGATTATATTTATATTGAGATTATTGACCCGAAGACAGGCAAGCAGGTAGAGGATGGCGAAGAGGGCGAAATTGTTATTACAACACTTGTAAAAGAGGGCGCGCCGCTCGTTCGTTTCCGTACACACGATATTTCTCGAATTATTCCGGGACAGTGCCCTTGCGGAAGCAAATATCCAAGACTTGATATTATAAAAGGTCGTAGTGATGATATGTTTAAGGTACACGGCGTGAATATGTTCCCAAGTCAGGTGGAAGAGCTTCTTAGTCTTGTTGACGGTGTTTCCAGTGAATATAAGATTGATATTGCGCATGATGATGACAAAAACAGAGATATTATCATGCTTACCGCTGAGGCAGAGGGTAGAGTGAATTTCGATACAACCGCCGCCGAGCTTCGTAATCTTTTCAAGTCACGGATGAGTGTTACTCCAAAGGTTGTAATCGTGCCTGTCGGAACACTTCCTCGTAGTGAGAAAAAGACACAACGTGTCTTTGATCATAGAGAAAGTTAATTAAAATGTCGATATAGAGATTAGATACATAAAGGTGAAGGATATGCAGGGAATTTTTATCTCAATGGAAGGACCGGACGGTTCCGGAAAATCAACACAAATTGCATTGTTAAATGACTATTTTCAGTCATGTGGCTATGAAACCGTGATTACAAGAGAACCGGGCGGTACGGTGATTAGCGAAAAGATTCGCGAAGTCATTTTAAATAAGGATTATACAGAGATGGGATATATGACAGAGGCACTTCTTTATGCTTCTGCCCGTGCGCAGCTTGTCACAGAGGTTATTGCGCCGGCGCTTGCGGAAGGCAAGGCCGTAATCAGCGATCGTTTTATTGATTCTTCGGCTGTATATCAAGGTATGGGAAGAGACTTAGGCATTGATAATATTTACAAAATCAACCGGTTCGCAACACAGGGAATTATGCCGGATCTTACGATTCATCTGGACCTTCCTGCGAAAGTCGGGTTGGATCGTGCAAAGGGCAGAGCAGCCCTTGACCGCATGGAGCTTGAGTCTGTCACATTCCATGAGAGGGTGGCACAGGGTTATCGCGACCTTGCAAAACTTGATCCAAAGCGCATTCATACAATTGATGCAACAAAGTCCATTGAGGAGATTCATGAGGCGATATTAGAGCATATCAAGGTATTATTGGATAATCGATCGGCATAATCTATTTTTAGGAAAAACGGTCTGTTTATGTGATCAAGAGAGGAGATAACGTATGGATTTGAAAGTAAATCAGCTTCAGCAGCTTACGCAAATGGAAGCACCAAAGAATAACACACCGGCGCAGGAAGACTTCAAGTTCACATTAATTCGCAATATCGACGAGAGCGAATTACAGGAAAAGTTATCTGCTCTTATGAAGGATATTGAAGAGCAGGGCGCTAAAATTGCAAAGCACATGGATATAAAGGACATGAAAAAATATCGTGCCTCTGTCAAAGAATTCATGAATGAGATTGCGTCGAGATCGCATGAGTTTTCAAGAGAAAACTTTCTGGATCGACGGGGCAGACATCGTGTTTACGGTATTATCAGACAGGTTGATAAGAATCTGGATGAACTTGCTGAGGAGCTTATGAAGGAAGAAAAAGATCACCTGGCAATTCTTGGTAAAGTCGATGATATCAGGGGTCTGTTGCTTGACATTTCAACCTAAAATCGGCATACTATAGGTGGGTGTATGTACAAGAATTTGACAAACGGATGTGGCATATTTCTACTACGAAGCTATGTGCCACAATTTGCTGCAAGGGGGAATGACTTATGAGTTTTAAAGATATAATTGGACATGAGGATATCATTCGACATTTTAAGAGTAGTATAGAGATGGATAAAATAAGTCATGCCTATATTATTGCAGGGCAGGTGGATAGTGGCAAGAAGCTGCTTGCGAAAGCCTTCGCAACCGCCTTGCAGTGTGAGAATGGGATGACAGAGGCTTGTGGAACCTGTAAATCCTGCAAGCAGATGCAGTCCGGCAATCATCCGGATGTCATTATGGTCACACATGAGAAGCCGGGCGTTATTTCTGTTGATGAGATACGTGAGCAGGTGATTGAGTCCATTGCTATCAAGCCATATAGAAGCAAATATAAGATTTATATTATTCCGGATGCGCAGCTTATGAACACACAGGCGCAGAATGCTATTTTAAAGACGATTGAGGAACCGCCGGAATACGGTATTCTTTTGCTGCTCACCTCAAATTTAGATAAATTGTTACCAACGGTACAGTCCAGATGTTTAGTGCTTAACACAAAGCCGGTTCGTGAAAGAGATATGTTACATTATCTTCAGACGTCACTTGGACTCGACGAAGAAAAGGCATATTTCTGTCTGGATTTTGCACAGGGAAATCTCGGCAAGGCGATTAAGCTTGCCCGAAACGACGAATATGTGCAGATTATTGATTCTGTAGTATCTGTATTAAAACATATTCAGGATATGGATGTTGAGGATCTTGAACGTGCACTTTCCGTTATTGAGCAGTACAAGCTTTCAATCAATGATTACCTTGATCTTATGATGATGTGGTATCGTGATGTGCTTATGTTTAAGGTGACAAATAGTGTCGATAAATTATTGTTTAAGAGTGAATATATGCACCTGAAAAAACAAGCAGGTATGTTTTCATATAACAGCATTGAGGAAAAAATCAATGCAATAGAACGTGCAAAGGTGCGCTTGGATGTCAATGCAAATTTTGACACGACCATGCAGCTTCTTTTGCTCACATTAAAGGAGAACTAATCAATGAAGGAAGTAATAGGTGTCCGTTTTCGTGAAAACGGAAGAATATATTTTTTCAGTCCGCTGAATTACAAGGTGGACCCCGGTCGCTATGTTATTGTTGAGACGGCGAGAGGGCTGGAGTACGGTAAGGTCGTACTCGGTGTGCGCGAGATTGATGAGACAAAGATGTCATCTCCCGTAAAGCCGATTATCCGACTAGCGGACGAGAAGGACAAGGCACGTTTTGAAGAGAACAAAGAAAAGAGCAAAAAAGCATACGAAATTTGTCTCGAGAAAATTGCAAAGCGCGGACTTGACATGAAGCTTATTGATGCTGAATATACATTTGACAACAACAAGGTATTATTCTATTTTACGGCCGACGGACGCGTTGATTTTCGTGAGCTTGTCAAGGATCTTGCCTCAGTATTCAAGACGCGTATAGAGCTTCGTCAGATTGGTGTTCGTGATGAGACAAAGATTGTTGGCGGTATCGGCATTTGTGGAAGAGAGCTTTGCTGTCATAAGCATTTGGCGGATTTTGTACCGGTTAGTATTAAGATGGCAAAGGAACAGAATCTTTCTCTGAATCCGACGAAGATTTCAGGTGTTTGCGGAAGACTTATGTGCTGCCTGAAGCATGAGCAGGATACATACGAATACCTCAATGACAAGCTTCCGAATGTCGGTGATTTCGTGCGTACGAATGACGGAAAGAAGGGCGAGGTTGTATCCGTAAATGTATTGCGTCAGAAGGTTAAGCTTCTCGTGACGACAGAGGATGATACAAAGGAAATCGAAGAATACAAGGTTGAAGAACTGAGATTTAAGCCTAAGAAACGCAGAAATGATGACAAAATCAGTGATGCGGAATTAAAGAAGCTTGAGGCACTCGAAAAATGTGAAGGGAAGTCAAAACTAGATGATGAGTAGTGATATGCAAATGCAGGATATGGACGCGAAGAAAGAGGCTGGGAAGGTGCAGCTTCTTGACGGTGAACGCGTTGATGATTTGCAGTGCAGAGGCTACCGTATTATCCAGAATCCGGATGTTTTTTGCTTTGGCATGGACGCCGTTTTGCTTGCTGATTTTACGACAGGAAAGTCGAAGGGTGCAGTTATGGATCTCGGAACAGGCACAGGTGTTATTCCTATGCTTATGGAGGCTCGTGGGAAAGGTGCACATTTTACCGCCCTCGAGATTCAGGAGTACAGTGCTGACATGGCACGCCGTAGCGTGTCTTTAAATGGATTAGAAGATAAAATTGACATAGTATGCGGAGATATCAAAGAGGTTCCTTGTAATTTCAAGGCAGCCTCTTTTGACGTTGTAACGTCAAATCCGCCTTACATAAAAGGCGGTCACGGCCTTCAAAATGCAAATACCCCGAAGAATATTGCAAGACATGAAATTTGTCTTTGTCTGGAGGATGTCGTTGCCGCAGCAGCATATTTGCTTAAGGAGGGTGGTGCGTTTGCGATGGTACACAAGCCATTTCGACTCGCAGAAATCATTCGTCTGATGTCAAAATATCGAATCGAACCAAAAAGGATTTGTATGGTTCAGCCATATGCGGACAAGGAACCGAATATGGTTTTGATTGAAGGAAACAAGGGAGGAAATCCTATGGTTCATGTAGAATCAGCTTTGATTGTATATAACGCCGATGGCAGCTATACCGAGGATTTGCTCCATCGCTATGGAAATTATAACTGACGGACAGAGAGGATTGTACAATGCTTGGAACACTTTATCTGGTAGCAACACCAATTGGTAATTTAGAAGATATGACCTTTCGTGCAGTACGCATATTGCAGGAGGTAGATTTGATTGCGGCAGAGGATACGCGAAACAGCATCAAGCTGTTGAATCATTTCGATATCAAAACCCCAATGACAAGCTATCATGAACATAATAAATATGAAAAAGCGAAGGCACTTGTGGGTAAACTTATTACAGGCACAAATATAGCCGTTATTACCGATGCGGGAACGCCGGGAATTTCAGACCCGGGAGAAGAACTTGTAAAGGATGCGTATGAGGCAGGTGTTCGGGTTGTGCCGGTTCCGGGTGCGTGTGCGGCTGTAAATGCATTGGTTGCCTCCGGACTTCCGACAAGACGATTTGCATTTGAAGCATTTTTACCGATGGAAAAAAAGGAGCGAAGAAGGATATTGGATTCGCTTGTAAATGAAACCCGGACTATGATAATTTACGAAGCACCGCATCGATTGGATAAGACACTTGCGGAGCTTTTTTCGGTGCTCGGCAATCGAAGAATTGCTGTTTGCCGCGAGCTTACAAAGAAGCACGAGCAGTTTTTTCGGACAGACCTCAAAACTGCGGCTACATACTATGCGGAAAACGACGCAAAGGGTGAATGTATTCTCGTTATTCAAGGGGTGACGCATGAACAGCTCGAAGCGGAAGCAGTAAAGCAGTGGGAAGAAATGACGATTTTGGAGCATTTGCAATATTATATGAATCAGGGAACAGACAAAAAAGAAGCCACCAAGCAGGTGGCTGTCGATCGCAAAATACCAAAACGAGAGGTATATGAAGTAGCGAAAACGATAGAATAATATTTGAGAACTATTCCTCGGACGGAAGATCAAAATCAAAATAGGTATTGATTGGTGCATTGCACATTACCCAGTACTTGATTGCGTCGATGTTGGCAGACACAGAGTCCATTGCCTTAAAGACATCCTGTAAATCTTTTATCTCGTTTTTGTCAATCTTGCCGTCCTGTGTGATGTTAACAAGAATACGGGAAAGGTCATCCATTGACTGGGTTGACGATAGGAAACGAAGCACCAGACGTTCGATTGTTTCTTCGTCTGACGGTGTTTGCACCTGTTCAGCGAGACGGCGCATGCCGATTGGACAAACGTTGTTGCAGTAGTCTGTGCAAAGATGTGGTGCATTATAGGCCGTTGCCATAATGTCTACTTCCTCTGCATAAGGCTCAATCTGACCAAGCTCAATGCGGGCAAGGCGACTGCGTTCGATGCCAAGCTTGCCGGCAGCTTTCTCCCGGCTTGTATAAATATCGTTGATTAATGCGGCTTCCTGACGGGCCTTATAATAGATGTTATCCGTTGCTTTTGATGCTTTTCTCCCCATAGTATCTCCTTGATTTATGAATAATTGTCTGTTTTTGGTTACAGCACATATATCACGAATATTATACCAAATGGTAGGTATTCTTGACAAATATTATTTTCTGTGTATTCTGTTAAATAATAAAGGTTTTGATTGTGAATTTGAAGTGTAATATACATTTGTATATAGAAGGAGGCTTACATGATGAAAGAAAGAAAACAAGCAATAAAGACTGTGCTTGCGATTATTGTTTTTACAATACTGAGTATTTACTTAGTCTATCATGCATACGTAATATCCAATATTTTTTCAAGAATATTAAGTCTTTTGTTTCCGTTTATTCTTGGATGTGCAATTGCGTTTGTGATTAACATTCCGATGCGGGGAATTGAGAATTTATTATTCAAGGACCCATCCAAGAAAATATATAAGGCAAAACGTCCAATCAGTATGTTGCTTGCCTATGTTTTTGTAGTACTAATCATTGTACTTGTATTGTTTGAAATTATTCCTGAGATGGCAGAAACATTTACGGTACTCAAGGAAAAGGTTCCGGAATTTGTCGATAAAACAAAAAAATGGCTATTGAAATACGTTGAGAAATTCCCGGAAATCAAACAACAGATTACCGATTTTGAAATTGATTTGGATGCGATTGGCAACATGTTCAAGAACAATGGATCAACGATTCTTTCAACAACAGTATCCATTTTTTCGTCCATCATAAGCGTTGTGACGAACGTTGTTATCGGCTTCGTATTTTCGCTTTATATTTTGTCGAACAAAGAGTTGCTCGGACGCCAGGTAAAAATGGTCGTTTATGCATTATGTAAGGAAAATGTTGCAGACGAATTATTAGTATTTAGCAAGATTGCAAATACAACGTTTTCGAAGTTCTTTGCATGCCAGTTCCGTGAGGCGATTATTATCGGATGTATGTTCCTTTTGACCATGTCTGTTATCGGCATGCCATCCGCAGTGACAATTGGTGTGTTGATTGGATTTACGGCATTGATTCCTGTGTTTGGTGCATTTATTGGTCTGTTTATTTCATGCTTTATGTTGTTTGTCATTGCACCAAAGTATGTCATCTGGTTTGTTATCATGTTCTTTGTGTTGCAGTTTATTGAGAACAATTTTATTTATCCAAAGCTTGTTGGTGGTGATGTCGGACTTTCGCCGATTTGGGTATTGCTTGCAGTTATCGTCGGTGGTGACTTGATGGGTGTTGTCGGTATGTTCATCTTCATCCCGCTTATATCCGTATTCTATGCATATTTCCGCAGCATTATCTATAGAAGACTTCGTAAGAAAAAGGTTAATGTTGAGGAGAAGGAGGCACCGGCTGATGTCGTACCGCTTATGGAGAGTCGCAGACGATTGTTCCAGCGTAAGGCAAAGGAATTACGTGAGAAAAACAAAAAGAAAGGTACGGTTGAGGAAGTATTTGATGAGGCAGAGGAATTCATGGAAGAAAATGAATCTGCAACGGAAGAAGAAAAGAGGAGTGATTTATAAATGTATCGAGAGATACCGGGATTAGTATTATATCGTGATTTAGGCGAGGATAGCATTCTTTTTCAAATGGCACATATTTTTGAAGATTTTGCGTTGGAAAGAGAATCCGACGAAACGCTTGTAAGCCGTATCTACCAGCAGATTAAGCGTTTGCTTGATGTTGCGACAAGCTATGGTTTTAATCGAAATCTCTGGCAGGATTATCTTGCATTTCTTTTAATTACAAATGAGAATTCGTTTACAATTACTTGTGAAAAGGTTGGTGCCGGAGATGGCACCGTTAACAAATTTGCAAAGCATGATTATGAAATTTTTATGCGATTGTTTCATTTTGATTTTCGCCCAATCGAAGAGAAATTAAATATTGATTGTTTCTCGACGATTACCAATTATCGTTCACTTCCAAAGAAGGAGCAGATGTACAATCAAAATGTAAGTGAGAAGGTACGTTATATTAGTGATCATATTCGCGATGCTTCGGATGTTGAAGAAGTTTTTTCGCTCATGACAAATTTTTATCGTCAGTATGGCGTTGGTATGTTTGGCCTCAATAAGGCTTTTCGTATTCGTCACGAAGAGGGCAGTGCGCTTGAATTTCTTGCAATCAACAATACTGATCGGGTTGTGCTTTCCGACCTTGTCGGCTATGAGATTCAAAAACAGAAATTAGTTGAAAACACCGAAGCCTTTGTGCAGGGGCGCAAGGCAAACAATGTACTTTTGTTTGGTGATAGCGGTACCGGTAAATCAACAAGTATCAAAGCGATTATTAACGAATATTACGAACAGGGGCTTCGTATGATCGAAATTTATAAGCATCAGTTCAGAGACCTTTCTGCCGTAATTTCACATATCAAAAACCGTAATTATAAGTTTATTATTTATATGGATGACCTGTCATTTGAGGAGTTTGAGATCGAATATAAATATTTGAAGGCAGTCATTGAAGGCGGACTTGAGACGAAGCCGGATAATGTGCTTATTTATGCAACTTCCAATCGCAGACATTTAATTCGCGAGACATGGAACGACCGCTCCGATGTTGAGCAAAACGAAGGTATGCACAGGTCTGATACAATGCAGGAAAAGTTGTCACTTGTAAATCGATTTGGTGTGACAATCAGTTATTCAAAGCCTTCCAAAAAGGAGTACAACGAGATTGTTACGGAGCTTGCAAAACGATATCCTGAAATCAAGCTTACGGAAGAACAGCTTATTGCAGAGGCGAATAAATGGGAGTTGTCGCACGGTGGTGTTTCCGGCAGAACGGCGCAGCAGTTCATTCACTATTTAGCCGGAAAACCGATAGAGGAAGTATAATTCTATTGTTTTTTTATTTGTGGTTTGATAAAATTAGTAGGATTTAGTGTTGTATTGGATATGTGATTTATGGATTGCATAAGCGCATACTCACAGGAGGTTTATTATGATTAATTTTAACAACAGAAAGACACAGAAGAGGGTTGCAGCAGTGATTTGTATTATTCTTTCACTTGCAATGATAATAGGATTACTTGTTACATATATTGGTTAGTATTATTTAATACAAATAGAAACAAAGAAAAGAGGTTTAGCCATGAAGAATGAAATCTTAAAATTATTAGAAACTGACAGCAAGCTTTCGGTTAAAGATATTGCTGCCATGGTTGGTGCAGATGAGGCGACAGTCGCGGCGGACATCAAGGCGATGGAAGACGATAAAGTTATTTGCGGATACCATACAATGATTGACTGGGATAAGGTTGCAGATGAAATGGTTACAGCCTTGATTGAAGTAAAGGTTACACCACAACGCGAACAGGGCTTTGATAAGCTTGCTGAGCGCGTGCGTAATTTTGAGGAAGTAAATGCAGTTTATTTGATTGCAGGTGCATATGACTTTATCATTATTTTACAGGGCAAGACATTGCGTGAGATTTCACGTTTTGTATCAGAGAAGCTGGCTCCGCTTGATGCCGTTATTGGCACATCCACAAACTTTGTATTAAAGAAATACAAAGACCATGGTGTTATTTTTGATACACCAAAGCAAGATGAAAGGTTGGCGATTGCACCGTGAGAAATCCATTATCAAAAACAGTAGTAGACATAAAGCCATCCGGTATTCGTAAGTTTTTTGACATCGTAAGCGAGATGCCGGAAGCAATATCCCTTGGTGTAGGAGAGCCTGATTTCGACACACCATGGCATATTCGTGCAGAGGGTATTTATGCTCTCGAAAAAGGAAAAACATTTTATACATCAAATTCGGGACTCCTGGAGCTTCGTCAGGAGATTTGTGCATGGTATGCACGCAAGTATGATGTTCATTATAATCCAAGGACGGAAACCGTCATGACAGTGGGTGGAAGCGAGGGCATTGATATTGCCCTTCGTGCGATGCTTGACCCCGGGGATGAGGTTATCATTCCGGAGCCATGCTACGTATCTTATCTGCCGTGCGTACAGCTTATCGGCGGTGTTCCGGTTACAATTGAGCTCAAGAATGAAAATGAATTCCGTCTGACAGCACAGGAACTGCTTGATGCGATTACAGACAAGACGAAGGTTTTGATTCTCGCATATCCAAGTAATCCAACCGGTGCGATTATGACAAAGGAAGATCTGGAGCCGATCGCTAAGATCTGTCAGGAAAAAGATATTTTCGTAATTTCAGATGAGATTTATTCGGAACTTACATATGGTGATCAGACACATTGTAGTATCGCATCGCTTCCGGGCATGAGGGACAGAACAATTGTTATTAACGGTTTTTCGAAAGCCTATGCGATGACAGGCTGGAGACTTGGCTATGCGCTTGCACCGGAACCAATTGCCGTTCAGATGACAAAAATCCATCAGTTTGCGATTATGTGCGCGCCAACGGTGAGTCAGTATGCAGCAGTGGAAGCTATCAAAAACGGCGATGATGATATTGACAAGATGCGAACCTCATATAACCAGAGGCGTCGTTTCCTTCTCAATGCATTTCGAGAGATGAATCTTCCTTGTTTTGAGCCCAAGGGTGCATTTTATGTATTCCCGTGTATTAAGGAATTTGGCATTACAAGTGATGAATTTGCAACAAGATTGATTCATGAGGAAGAGCTTGCTGTCGTTCCGGGTACCGCTTTTGGTGACTGTGGCGAAGGCTTTTTGCGTATTTCTTATGCATATTCTATCGATCAGCTTCGTGAGGCGATGATCCGTATGGAGCGCTTTATCACAAAGCTTCGTAATTCGTAGTGTTGATTTATTTTGCACGTGACATATTCAAGGCACGTAAGGCGCTTTGAACTGCGCGTGCATTGTTTTTATAGGATTCGGGTGTCAAAAGCCTCTGTTGATACAGTGCCTCGGAAGATTGCACAAATAAAAATGTCTTCCTTCCGTTGTGCAAACCATTCCGATGAGCCACTTGATGCGAAGAAGTGTGTTCAGA
>SAMEA3663026__coassemble_325_pt1 | contig 37190 bp, 36 predicted proteins | sample SAMEA3663026__metabat2_low_PE_012 | metagenome-assembled genome bin SAMEA3663026 (sample SAMEA3663026) | pig gut metagenome | biome: pig gut; feature: pig-associated habitat; material: faeces | place: France | collected 2012
CTGTTGGGTCTGTTGGGTCTGTTGGGTCTGTTGGATCTGTCGGATTTGTTGGATTTGTTGGCCCTGGTGGATCTGTTGGACCTACCGGTTCTTTTCCAACTGTTTTAACATATTTGCATTGTGTAAGCTCGTCCTTTGTAATTTGGACAGCGGAACTACTGTCATTTCCACCGAAGAAATCAAATGCATCTGCATTTGCAGTAATATCTGTTTCGCATGAGATAGCCTGACCACTCGACGTGATTGTTGTCAAACCTTTGTCAAGCGTCATAGAATTACAAACAATGCCCTTCGTCTCACTGCCACTTACTGCAATCGATGTTGTCCCATCAATTATAGTTACATTATAAGAAACATGAATACCCTTTGCACCCGTTCCGCTTGATGTCACAGTTGAATTACTCGTATCGAGTGTAACGTTGTTACCGATAATCGCTGAACCATTTTCCTTTTGTTCTGTAGCCTGAACGTTTATGGTTGCATTTTTTGCTACGAAGTCTCCCATACTATTCAAACTGGCAGTAGTACCTATTGCAGTCAATGATGCGTCTGTGACTGATAATTTCTTTACATAGAAAATAGCACTATTTTCTTTACTTGTAACATTTACTTGAGCACCATTTAATATTTCCATTTCAGTACACAAAATTGCTACTTCCCGAGACAGGATATCAACCGTCGAATCATCAACAGAAATATTCTTCTCACTTTTTATTACTTTTTCTCTGGAACTTTTAGTTTCTACAACGGATTTATTTTTAATCGTAGTATTGTTTTTTACAGTTATACACGGCTGATACATACTACTTACCGTCAGTTTGGAATTATCGACTGTTAAATTTTCATTTACACATATATCGTTTCCATTTGAACTATATAACTCCAACGTTGAATCTTTGATTGTCATACTACCACTAGTCGTATCACCCGCCTTCATAGCGTTGCTATTACATGTAATATCAAGTGTTGCCTGATCCAATATTATATCTTTTTTTGCACACATAATATCACCTGGTTCTACACTTTCAACATTGACTGCGGCATCAGAAATTTCAAGATTTTTATTTGCTGAAAACAAGCTGCTCACTTCAGAAGCAATAATAGTAACTCCCGTTACAGAAAGATTACCATTCGAGCTAATTCCCTTACCACCATTTATTTTTAATGTTCCATCACCGGTGAATGCTAAAGTCTGTTCACTATTTGAGAATTCCGCAGTCACAAATTTACCACCGGACTGGATAATATTTTCGCCAATTAACTCGACAGTCAAACTATCACCTGATACAACAAAAAAGTCGTTCGTACTTGTTGACATGAGCTTTACATTATTTAAGGTCAGCTTATGATTCGTTGCATCATAAGTAATACCTAAATCTTCAACTGATTTACCACCGATAGAGTTTACTTTTGCATTATTCAGATACACTTGTATCAAATCGTTATTAATAAATATTTTATAGCCCGAAACATTATTATATGTTACTGTTTCTGCTTTTGCACCAAGTACCGGCACATTCACCCCAAAAATAACCATTACCGCACATAAAAACAGTGCTAAAAAACTTTTCCTTGTTTTTGTTTTAAGCATTTTTCCTCCTCCTTGCAAAAGTATTTGCGTATTTTATTTCGATACCAATAATTTACCATATTTATGTAATTATTTCAAACAAATACTGAGGGACGTAGCTACGTCCCTCAGAAATAAACAGATATTGTTGTACCGACGCCCGGTGCACTATCAAGCTCTATTTTGGCGTCATGTAGTTCTACGATATGCTTTACAATCGCAAGCCCTAATCCTGTTCCTCCTGTTTCCTTCGAGCGACTTTTATCAACTCTGTAGAATCGCTCAAATATTCTTTGTTGCTCAGATGCCGGAATTCCGATTCCATTATCCTTCACAACCAGACACGCTCTTCCATCTCGTTCATTGACGGAAACGGATACTTTTCCACCTTCATTATTGTATCGAATCGCATTCTGCGTCAGGTTCTCAATCAGTTCCTTTAGCATTTCTTTGTTTCCCCGAACAATCTTCGAAGTTCCTTCAAAGGATATTCCAACACCTCTTTGCTTTGCATTTACCGACAATTCATCTACACATTCCTCGACCATCTGATACAAATCAATTTCTTCAAACACCGGTTCATGATTTTTTTGTTCGAGTTCAGACAGACGAAGAATATCGTTGATTAGTGCAAGTAAACGCTCTGAGTTTTTATGGATTTCGTGGTAAAAATGCTTTTTCTTCTCATTTGCCACCATATCTCCCTCGAGCAATTCGGCATAACCGGATATTGCGGTTAGCGGTGTTTTTAACTCATGCGACACATTTGCGGTAAAATCCTGTCTCGCCTTTGCCGCCGACAAAATATCCATATGCTGCGTCCTCAGTTTCTCCGAAAACGGATCAAGCTCCTTGTAAGGGGACTCATAGTCTGCATCATCCAAATTTTCAGCCATCATTTCAATCGGCTTTAAAAGTTGTATAGTCAGCATATGAGATATTATTACACAAATTGCAATAATCAACAGAATAATAAGTGCAATGATCGGTGCCACAGAAACAAACACCGACCACAGACTTTGCGCATCAGTCGCTACACGAAGTACGGTTCCGTTATCCAACAATATGGCATAATAAAATGTATTCTTATTCATCGTATCTGATTTTCGAACAGATTCACCGATTCCTTCCTCAAATGCAGCCTTTATCTCCGGTCTGTCCAAATGGTTTGACAAAAGCTCCGTTGTCGCATCATTATCATAAAGAACGGTTCCGTCTGCGTCAATCCATGTAACACGAAGCTCGTCGATGTCTGTCGTTAAGTCAATCTTTTGAATATCCACAGACGCTGATTCAAAATAATTTGTATCCTTAAGCAGCTTTGCGCTTACCGAAAGATCCACCCGTATTCGTTTTTGAAACAGACCATAATATATAATTGTAATGCCTATGACCGTTGCTATAATTGCAAGTATTGCAATTCCGACCAGTCTGATATTTATTTTACTTTTCATTCGATTACGTAACCCACATTTCGTACTGTTCTGATTCTGTTACCATAACTGCCAAGTTTCTGTCGCAGTGTCTTTACATGCATGTCGATGGTTCTTGATTCTCCTTCATAGTCAGTCCCCCAGACACGATCCATAATGATATCTCTGCGAAGAACAATTCCTTTATTCCTGACAAACAAGGAAAGTAATTCATATTCCTTGAATGTTAATTCAACATTCTTTCCGTCTATAGTTACTTCATGCTTCTCATTATTAATAACAAGACTATCTAAGACCAATTCTTTTATTTCTTCCGGTTGCGTTCTGCGAAGCAATGCTTTCACTCTTGAAATAAGCTCCATAACCGAAAATGGTTTTTTAATATAGTCATCCGCTCCGTCTTCGATTCCTTTTACTAAATCGAGCTCTGTTGTCTTCGCTGTAACCATAATAATCGGAATTTTTTTTGTAGACGGATTTTGTCGCAGTTTTCGGACAATCTCGTTACCATTTTCATCCGGAAGCATTATGTCAACCAAACATAAATCCGGTAATATTTCTTCCGTTTTCTTATAAAAATCTTTTGCACACGGAAAGCCGACAGCCTTATGTCCGGCATTCATAAGTGCAAACACTTCGATTTCCCGAATACTGTCATCATCTTCAATAATATAAATAAGTGCCATCCGCTCACTCCCTTTTTATTCGTATGCAAATATTATACAGTTCTCGCAGCATCCTTTCTACTAATTGGATACTTTTTTAATAAATTTTCATATTCCTGATTAAATCTATTTCTTTCATTCTCAGAAAAGTTTCGGAAATATTCATGTGTATTATATTCATTATCATAGATAGTAATCATCTCAACAGCCACGTTCGAGCAGTGGTCTGACACGCGCTCAAGTCCGGTAAGAATATCCTCCAAAATAAATCCCATCTCAATCGTACATTTTCCTTTTTTAAGTCTCCTGATATGATTTTCCTTAATCTTTTTGGAAAGAGTATCAATAACCTCCTCCAAAGGTTCTACATGGATTGCATTTTTATCATCATCCGTACAAAAGCTGTCAACTGTCAAATCACAAATATCACGAACTGCTCTGCAAAGCGTTTCAATCTCATATTTTGCATTTTTTGTAAAACTTAAGCCTTTGCACTGAATCTCATCTGCAGATTTTACAATATCCATCGCATGATCCGAAATCCGCTCGAAATCGCTGATGCTATGCAGAATGATTGACATACTTTGACTGTCCTGCAAAGAAATATTCTTACTCGAAAGCTTAACCAGATAAGAGCCAAGCACATCCTCGTATTTATCAACAACAGATTCGAGTCGAATGACCTCTTGCATCTTTTCTTCATTATATTCCACCAACGTCTCAAGGGAAAGATGAATTGCATTTTTTGTAAGCTCGGCCATTTCTCTTACCTTTTCTCTGCAAAGCTCCATGGCAAATGCAGGACGGTCAAGAAACCTTTCATCAATTGTAAGTACTTCTTCCTCTTTATTTTCTTTCTCATTTTCATGTTCCGGAATTGTTATTTCCGCAAGTCTGACAAGTGCATTTGCAAACGGGAAAAATACAATTGTTGCAACAATATTAAACAAACTGTGAATGACTGCTATACCCGCCGCGTTTGCAGCTTTATTCAGAAATGCAAAATCAATAAAAGTATTAAGCGTGTAAAATACAACCATAAACAGTACTGTTCCGATTAAATTGAAATATAAATGGACCATAGCCGCTCTTCTTGCATTTTTGTTCGCTCCGATTGAAGAGATTATAGAAGTAACGCAAGTTCCGATATTTTGTCCCATAATAATTGGTAAGGCTACAGAATATGGCACCGCTCCCGTCAAACAGAGAGCCTGCAAAATACCGACCGATGCAGATGAGCTCTGAATAATGGCTGTTAAAATCGCTCCCACAGCCATGCCAAGAACAGGATTTTTAAATGCAGTCATACAATTTGTAAACGATTCATTACTTGCAAGTCCTGCAACAGAAGTGCTCATTGTCTCCATTCCAAACATAAGAATAGCAAATCCAAGTAAAATTCCACCAATATCTTTCTTTTTGGATTCTCCTTTACCTGACATTACAAGAATTATACCGATTGCCGCAAGGATCGGTGAAAAAGAGGATGGTTTTAACAGTTTCACCCAAATAGCATTTCCTTCTATTCCGGTAAGAGATAACATCCAGGAAGTGATGGTTGTTCCAATATTTGCCCCCATAATGATTCCAACTGCCTGAGACAGCTTCATAATTCCGGAATTGACAAATCCGACAACCATAACGGTTGTTGCTGATGATGACTGAATAACGGCTGTCACACCGGCGCCAAGCAATACCGCAAAGATTCTCCTTGTTGTAAGCTTCTCTAATATATTTTCAAGCTTACCTCCCGCCATCTTAGAGAGTCCGTTTCCCATTATGCTCATACCATATAAGAAGAGCGATAACCCTCCTATCATATTCAAAATACTAAAAATGTCCATTCATTGTCCTTCCTTCTCATTTATATACTGACTATGAGAATATAAACCCAAAGTAAAATTTATAAACATTTTTATGTAAAATCTATGTAAAATGTAGAGCTTTTGTGAGGGACGTCCCTCACAATGCCTTATTTCCGTTTACCATTAGTCTGAATGAAACCCCTAAAAGCTCTGATGCCTTTCTGCACATCATCATTCTTCCAAGAAAAATATCGAAATACTCATACATCGTACAAATCTTCTCATCAATTTCCAAATTTAAAGTAATCTGCTTCTTTTCATTGTCAATCTCCAATGTTGTTTTTGTGACAGCATAATTTACTCTGTCATGAACATCAAAGTTTGCTTTTGGCTTCTGTCTCACGCGATTTCTTCGCACATCTGTTTTATCAGCAATAATAAGAGCTGCCGAAATAACATCGGTTGCTCCGCCGGTTGACTCATCATGATGGGCTATTGCAGAAACAATTGTAAGTCGTTCCTTCAAATCAATATCATAATTCTTTAATATCTCATTTGCCAAAAGCGCTCCATACTCTGCATGCCGACTCCGATTTATCGCATTTCCGATGTCGTGCATAAATGCAGCCACCTTTGCCATTTCTATCTGTTTCTTTTTATGTCCAAGCGCTTCAAGTATTTGTGAAGCCCGTTCTGCCACCAACGATGCATGTGCAACAGAATGATCCGTAAACCCTAATACGCCAAGATTTTCGTCTCCCTTAGTTATTAACTCCAGCACTTCAGCATTTTCTTTTATATCTTTATATTTCATTATAGTCCTCCGATGTTTTTAGCGAATAAATTACCCATTCTGATATGTTTGTAGCATGATCACCAATACGTTCAAAATACTTCGCGATCATTAATAAATCCGTAGCGTCTTCCCCTTCGTTCGGATTATGAAGAATAAGTGTGATAACATCTTTTTTTACTTCATCGAACAACGCATCTACGATATCATCATGTGCAATTACTTCTCTTGCCATTGTTACATCCTTTTGCACATATGCTTCAATACTATGGTTCAGCATAATCATAGTCTCACCGGCCATTTTTGAGATATGCTCAAACCGGTCAATCCGGCTTTCCTTCCCCATCAAAATGGTCATTTCCGAAATATCGGCCGCATGATCTCCAATTCTCTCCATATCTGTAACCATTTTCATTGCCGCAGTAACCGTACGCAAATCTTTTGCAACAGGCTGCTGCTGAATCAAAAGATTGAAACAGATTGCTTCGATTTTTTTTTGGAGATGATCAATTTCCGAATCCCCATCCATAATCGATTTTGCCTTTTTTTCGTCACGGGAAATAAGTGCTTCTATTGCCATTTTGATGGAGAGAATAATTTTATTTCCCATCTGAATCATTTCTTTATTAAGTTCATGTAACTGTTCATCGAATTTATTTCGCATACGATTATTCCTTTCTCATATTCATTTTCAAACAAATCTTTTGAAGTCTCATTTCTCAACCAAACCTGCCTGTAATGTAATCCTCAGTTCTTTTATCTTTCGGATAAGAGAACACCTTCTTTGTTTCCCCAAACTCAACCATTTCTCCAACGAGGAAAAAAGCTGTGTAATCCGAAACTCGAACCGCCTGCTGCATATTATGTGTCACAACTACAACTGTATATTTTTTCTTAAGCTCTTCCATTAAATCTTCAATTTTTGTTGTTGAAATCGGATCAAGGGCAGATGTCGGTTCATCCATTAATAATATTTCCGGTTCTACAGCAAGGGCTCTGGCAATGCATACTCTCTGTTGTTGTCCGCCGGATAGCGACAGCGCTGACTTTTTTAACCGATCCTTTACCTCATCCCAAATGGCTGCTCCTCTAAGACTATCCTCAACAATCTTATCCAGTCTCTTTTTATCCTTAATCCCGTGAACTCTTGGTCCATATGCCACATTATCATATATGCTCATCGGAAAAGGATTCGGCTGTTGAAACACCATTCCCACTTTCTTTCGAAGCATCGTCGTATCAATTTCTTTTGCATAAATATCCTCGCCGTCTATTTCGATTGTTCCGGAAATGCTTACACCGTCAACTAAATCATTCATCCGATTTAGTGTCTTTAGAAAGGTTGACTTTCCGCAGCCTGATGGCCCGATAAATGCAGTGATCGCATTTTCTTTTATATCCATACTCACATTTTTCAGCGCATGATTGTCACCATAAAACAGGTTAAGCTTATGCACTGCAATCTTTGTATTTTCCATAGTTTTATTCCTTTCGTGTCACATCAAAATGTTTTGTTAGTGCCTTTGTGGCAAGATTTATTCCAAGCACAATTACAAGAAGCACGACAGCTATACCAAATGCGCTATTAAAATCTCCTTCACTTGTAGCTGACAAATACATCTGAATCGTTAGTGTTCCTCCGGATTGAAATGGTTTTTCTAAAAATCCTTCGATTCCTTTCGGCAACAGCTTTGCGCTTCCTGCAGTAAACAAAAGTGCCGCAGATTCTCCAACAATTCTTCCGATTGCAAGGATGACTCCGGTAATAATGCCGGGTAATGCACTCGGAAGAAGAATCGTGCGTATCATGTGCCATTTTCCGCTGCCAAGTCCATAAGCACCATTTCGATATGTATCGGGAACTGTTTTTAACGTTTCCTGCGTATTTCTTGTAATTAGCGGAAGCACCATAATAATCAATGTCAGGGAACCGGTAAGCAACGAATAACCAAGTCCAAGTTTTTCACCAAAAAATGTCATTCCAAACAAACCGAAGATAATGGATGGTATACCGGATAACGTTTCTGTTGCGTATTCAATAAAGGTTACAATTTTCCCCGGCTTTGCATATTCATTTAGGTATATTGCACTCCCGACACCGATAGGCGTCGCAATCACCATTGTAATAACAATAATAAATAACGTATTCACTATATTTCCTGCGATTCCGACCGTTCCCCTCAATACACTTGTAACAGATGTAAGGAAAGACCAGTTAACTGCAGATATACCCTTGCAAAGCACATAAGATATAATTCCTACAAGTAACAAAACCGAAAATCCGGCGCACAAATAGATTAGGAAACGAACGAAGCCATCTTTTATTTTTCTGTTATGAATTTCCATCCTTTGCACCTACCTTCCTTGCCTTTAACAATACGAAATTTACAACCATAATGAATACATATAACACAAGACCTACTGTGAACAGAACTTTTCTATGCAAGCCGCCGGCATATCCCATTTCACTTACAATCTGTGTTGTTAATGTTCTTACCGAATTAAATGGTAACGGGATATTTACTGCGCCTCCGGCAACCATATTAATTGCCATAGCCTCGCCAAGTGCTCTTCCTATGCCTAATACAACACCTGTTAAAATTCCTGATTTTGCCGCCGGAATAACCGTCTTAAAAATCGTCTGTTCCTTTGTGGCGCCTAGTGCTAACGATGCAGCTCTTATATTATCTGAAACTGCCTTAAGGGAGGATGTACTAACACTGATTACGGTTGGTAAAATCATAATGGCAAGTACAATAATTGCGGAAAGCATATTGGATCCGCCCGTATATTGATGCGTACTGTCTCCTGCATAAATTATTTTTTCAATCTTAAACATCAGTGGATTTAATACCATCATACCGATTAGTCCATAAATAACGGACGGAATAGCAGCCAATAATTCCACTGCACTTCGAACGATATTTCCGATTTTTTTTCCTGCCATCTCCGATATAAAAACAGCAGTCATTAATCCGATTGGCACACCGATCAGAATCGCTGCAAATGTGCCTACAATTGAAGATAGTATAATGTACCATATTCCGTATGACGGATTGCTTGCGGTAGGTTTCCACGTTTTACCAAATAATAAATCGATGCCCCCGACTTCATTTAAAGCGGGAGCACCTTTTATAACCATATAAAGTGTAATCGCACATACCGCAAATATAGCTACCGCCGCACAGATTAAAAAAATTGTTTTTGCAGTTTTTTCTATAAATGCTTTTTTCTTCATATGTTCCCCTTACTGTGGAATAATAAGTCCAACCTTTTTAATTACTGCCTTACCTTCGTCAGAATTAATATAATCAAACCATGCCTGTACCACTTCATTTTGCTCGCTGATTTGTCCCTTTGTAGCCATTACAAACGGTCTCTGAAGCAGGTATTTTCCGGCAAGAATCTGCTCTTCTGTTGGCTCTACTCCATCAATCTTCATTCCAATAACCGTATCATCTACTACATCAAGAGATACATAACCAATAGCACCGGGAGTTGCTGCAACTTTTGCAAGTACAGCTCCTGTGGAGTCAAGCTCCTGTGCATAGTTACAACTATCCTTTACTTCCAAAAGTTCCTCAAACGCATCTCTTGTACCGGAACCTGCTTCTCTTCCAATTACCACGATAGGCTGGTTATCGCCACCTATTTCGCTCCAATTCGTTATTTCTCCGGTATAGATTTTTGCAAGATCTTTGGACGTAACATCTGTCACACGGTTATCCTTATCTGTAATTACTGCAATTCCATCAATCGCAACTATATTTTCTACACATCCATTTGCCTTCTCATCATCCTTTAACCCCCTCGACGCATTTCCAATATCGATGGAACCTGAAGACAATGCCTCAATTCCTGCTCCTGAACCGGTATATTCTACAGTGACAGTCACGCCCGGATTAGCCTCCATAAAGCTTTCGGACATTGCCTCACATAATTTTTCCATTGAAGTTGATCCGGCAACCTTCAATGTACCATTTAAGCTTTTGCTGTCCTTCTTCTTAGATCCGCAACCTGTCAATGCAACTGACATCAGACAAACAGCTGTTAACGCTGCAACCATTTTCTTCTTAAACAATTTCTTCTTCATAATAAAAACCTCTTCTTTCTTATTCTTTTTTGGCGCCTTGTTTGTAAAACATGCTTATCATATTCATAAAATGTAAAATATATCATCACGCATATGTAAACCTTAGGTAAAAACTATACAAACTCATGATTGTACAAATAAAGGATTCCACCGAAGTATCCAATTGTGGCAGGATACCCCACAAAGCAAAGCAGCCAATCTATTCCTGAAAATCCCAGATTTCGAGCAATCAACCACGCAACTGCTCCGATTATCGCAGATAATACAGTAAGGCATATAACATATATGCAATTTTTCAATATTCTTTTCACATGTAACTCATTGACATAATTCCAAATATATCTCATTGGTCTCACCTCCATATGGCACAATCTAACAACACAATGTAAAACCCAACACTCCATTTACGTAAAAAAATTGTAAAATTGAGGGACGTAAAATTTGTAAAATTGAGGGACGTAAAATTTGTAAAATTGAGGGACGTAGCATTTGTCACATTCCCACGGAAACACGCACAAAAAAAGAACATAGCTTTTATCTTTTCGTGACAAAAGCTACGTCCCTCAATGAACGCGTCCCTCAATGAACGACATCGCGGATATATTTTGTTTTTAAGATTATGTAGAATAGAATTTGTGAGCCGGCGTAAAGGATAAGGCCGATAATTCCCTTGCTCATGAATCCTGTAACGATATTTCCTCCGCCAAAGAGGCTTGAAAGATAGTACATAATCGCAAGTCCCATTACACTTCCGAACAGAGGCGTGAAGTAAACAACGGCCATTTTCTTTTTGATACTCGATTGAATCATTTTGTCGCTAATGCCCATTTTGAACAACTGAACATATTGTTTTTTATCATCCTCAATATCATTGTATTGCTTGAAATAAAGAACAAAGCCGGTTGACACGAAGAACATCAAACACATAGAACAGCTTGTAAACAGGAACATAGAATACCCATGGATCAACGTTTTATACTGCGAAATCCTTGCATTTACAACACCGTCCTCTCCGATTGCTGCCTTCAGCTCATTAAACGTATCTTCTGAATCCTTCCAGTTATTTCCGATATCGATTTTGTGAAGCCTGCCATGTATAAATTCATCACTCATTGATGTATAATCCTCATCCGAAATCACACAAACAATACAAGCATTAAAAACATTCACACATTCAAAATCTCCCTTCACAAATGCGTCAACTGTAAAAGTAAAAGACTTTTCTCCCGAAAAAAACTCTATGTTTTTTCCCACAGCGTAACCATTATTACCCGGAACCCATGAAATTGTAATAATCTGTACACATCCGTTCTCCGGTGCAAAATCTGTTCCATACTTCTGATTATAATCCGATGCTTTCACAACAGGAGCAATCTTTCCCTCCGCGTTTGTAACATATGAAATGTCCATAACTTCATCGGAAAGTATATTTTCCTTGTCAACTATAGATGTAAATGCTTCGCTATCTGCATCCGCCTGAACAAGATATTCAATGTCCTCGGATGAATCCTCTGCAATATCCGTCGATATTTTCAAAAGTGCAATTGGCGAACCGACCAGAAGAACAATCATAGACGCAAGCAGCGATAAGATCATAATAATTTTTGTATTCTGACTGAATTTATAATCCATTCCGGTAACGGAAAGCATATTATTATAATATGATTTTCTCTTTTTTTGAAAATGAATCATGCAGCAAATTCCATAGCGAATAATAAGAAATAATCCCACATATCCTGTACTTAGAAATGTAATTACAACCCATGGTTTGTAATTAATCGTGACATCCCCTGCTACAAAATATAAAAATATAAGCGAGAAAGCCAAAAGAACAATACCAATAATAAACAGTACAATTGTATGAGTTTTGAATTCCTTTCCTTCTTTTATTCTCTTGTCCTTCAGTATATTCGAAATGTCTGATTTACGAAGCTTTATTACCGACCCTGCAAAACAGATTGCATAGATTAACGCAAATACTAAAAATGTCACTAAAAAATTATAACCGCTGAGCCTGAAGTCCAATGAATCAATATCAACAATTCTAAGTGCAATCAGCTGAAACAGTCTCGAAAACAACACACCTGTAATCATTCCAACGATAATTGATGCAAACGCAATAAAAGCGGTTTGCACTGCAAGCAGCTTCACTCCGTCCTTTTCATCCATACCAAGAACCATGTATGTTGCAAGCTCTTTTTTCTTATTTCTCACGAAATTGCCATGCGAATAGTTAATAAAAAAGATAGAAAATATCATTGTGATAAAACAGGTTGTTATCATCAAAAAATCCATTGGATATGTATCAACAGACTTTGTAATTTCATCTAACAAAATCAATGTGGAATACGTAAAAAACATGGCTACGCAAAACACGCCGGATAAAAAATAAGATAAATACCGTTCGAGGTCGCCAAGAAAGTTTTTCTTAATTACGTCTCTAAATGTCATGTGACACACCTCCCACAACCGCCTGGCACTCAAGAATCCTCTCAAAAAATTGTTGTCTGCTACCCTTTCTTAAGATGTCCATATTGATTTTACCATCTTTGATAAAAATAACATGCTTACAAAAGCTTGCCGCAAAAACATCATGTGTAACCATCAAAATCGTCGTTCCTTCTATATTAATTTTCTCAAAACATTTCATAACTGCATCAGAGCTTTTCGAATCAAGATTACCGGTCGGTTCATCCGCAAAAAGAGTAACCGGATTATTGACGAGTGCTCTTGCAACTGCAGTTCTTTGCATCTGTCCGCCACTTATTTCTGTCGGGTACTTATTCGCAATTTTCTCGATTCCGAACGTTTGCATATATTTCCGGGCAGTTTCCTCCATCGCTGTCTTATCCTTACGACCAAATACCATCGGCAAAATAATATTTTCCTTAATTGTAAGATTATCTAACAGATTAAAATCCTGAAAAACAAATCCGAGCTTCTCTCTTCGAAACTGCGCCATCTGTTGTTTGTTCATACCCGAAAGTGAAACGCCATCAATCATCACGTCTCCGCCACTTGGCTCAAGAATTCCACTGAGCATATTTAACAGTGTACTTTTTCCACTTCCGGATGGTCCCATAATCGCTGTAAACTCACCCTTTTTAATATCAAGAGAAATATCTCGAACAGCATTTGTTTTGTTGTCTAAATTATCACCATATGTTTTTGTCAGATTATTCGCTTTAATTATTGTCATAGGTCTGTCCTCCTTCTTTTCTCCTACTATACAAAACAAATGAATTTGCAGCCATCGAATAAACTAAAGAAACCTTACATTTTTGCAAGGTTTCTTTAGTTTATGCATTATATTGGATTGTAACTTTACATCCATTGTCGTTTTCAATCGTAATCTCCTGCCCAAGTCTGTCACAAATCGTCTTGCAAAGATAAAGCCCTATACCGCTGGAGTTATATCCTTTTCTGCCGTTTTCGCCGGTAAAAAACGGTTGGAACACCCGTGGCAAATCATACTCTGAAATTCCGATTCCCTCATCCTTTATTGTGAGAATAACCTTATGCTGTCCATCGCTTTGTGCATTCATCTGCTGAATATCAAAATAGACATGTTTGTTTTCCTCTCCTTTTGAATACTTCACTGCATTCGAAAGAATCTGATTGATTAACACCTGATTCCATTTTTTGTCTGTGAACACATACACGTTTTCTGACTCAAATAACGGAAAAACACCACTGTTAATAAAGAGCGACCGGTTATTGTTAATTGCCACCCGCACCTCTTCGGTAAGATTGATGCGTTCCGGCTCATAATCCTTTTCTAATTCCTCGATTCGCTGCAAATCAAGCAGCATATTTAGACCGCCATTTAATCTGCTTAATTCCGTTTCGAGCGCATCAATGGCATCCATTGGTTTAATTTCTCCTGCTCGAACTCTCTGCACAATAATACTACTCACCGTTATTGGTGTTTTTAAATTATGAATATATCCGGAAATAAAACGCTTGTCTTCTCTGTTCTTCTCTTCAAGCTTTGCAATCCGGTTATTGTACTCACTGTGTAATGCATTCATCGTATTATATACTTTTTCGTGCTCGCATTTGAAAGCCTTGGCACAAACCGCATTTTGTGAAAGTCTGTCAAGATTACGGCTGTGCGCACAGTATTTCACCCACGCAATGATCATATATACGACATAAAAGAACACAACTACACAAATCGGATAAATGACAAAAACACCACTCGTCGTAAGCAAATAAAAGCCAATAACACCGGTTGCAGCCAAAGCAAACAACAAAGTGACACCCATATGATCTTTCAAAAATGCCTTCAATCTATCCATTGATTTCCTCCGAATCAAAAATGTATCCAAGCCCTCTCTTTGTCTTGATTACATTTGTGATTCCCATAGTTTCAAACAACTTCTTCAGTCTTGTAATATTCACAGTCAGCGTATTATCATCCACAAAACATTTGTCATCCCAGATTTCTTCAAGAAGCTTCTCGCGACTGACCACTTCATCCGGATATTTCATAAACATTTTGAGAAGCTTGAATTCATTTTTGGAAAGCTCATAGCAATCACCTTTATACATAAGCTTCATCGCCATATCATCAAGCGTAATACCCTTTATGTCCATCATTTTATCTGCGTCAACAGACTGATTATATTCCCCATAGCTTCGCCGAAGGGAAGCTGCAATTTTGGAAATAAGCACCTGAATATTAAATGGCTTCACAACATAATCATCGCTACCAAGCTCAATGCTAAGAATCTGGTCTGCATCACTGTTTCTTGCAGAAGTAATAATAATCGGCATGTTATATTTTTTACGGATTGCACGACAAAAATAATTGCCGTCCATGTATGGTAAATTGATATCAAGCGTAATCAGGTCCGGTTTTACATCGTCAACTGTTTCCAAAACCTTCTTGAAATCTGTCACAAAGTGGACCACATAACCATTTAGTGTAAGCATTTCCACAAGCTGTGTTCTTAAGTTTTCGTCATCTTCAATTACCAATATCTTATACATAACGTATACTCCCCATTTGTCCTTTGCATACAGAAAAATCTTATACCGGATTTACATGAACCATAATATGTTTAATCTTTGGGTATGTTGTCTCAAGCAGCGTATGAATGTTTTCAGCAATATCATGTGCCTTCGTAAGTGTCATATTTCCGTCAGCAGAAATTTCGATATCAACGTAAATTTTGTTACCAAAAAGTCTTGTCTGCAAAAGGTCTACGTCACAAACGCCTTCCTGACTTTTGACTAATTCCTTGATTTCATTTTGAAATTGCTCGTCGCATGATTTATCAACCATTTTGTCGATAGCATCCTTAAAAATGTCATAGGTAGCCTTCAAAACGAAAAGACAAATCACAAAGCTTGCAATTGGCTCGAGCACAGGATATCCCAGCTTTGCACCACCAATACCAATCAGTGCCCCTACAGATGACAACGCATCCGAGCGGTGATGCCAGGCATCTGCCATCAAGGCACCGGAATCAAGTTTTCTTGCATAATATCTGGTATACCAGTACATCGCTTCCTTTGCCACAATCGAAGTTGCAGCTGCAACAAGAGCAAGAGTCCCCGGAACCGCAAGCGCACTATAATTTTTTGCGATGATTTTCTCGATAGCAAAATAGCCGATACCGAGTCCCGTAATGCCAAGAATCACTGCAAGAACAATTGCTGCAACACACTCAAGTCTCTCATGACCATATGGGTGTTCCTTGTCCGATTCCTTCGACGAAACCCTGACACCAAAAATCACAATAATGCTGCTGAATACATCCGATGCAGAATGAACAGCATCAGAAATCATTGCACCGGAATGAGCAACAACACCGGCAATCAGCTTAAAAACCGATAAAACAGTATTGCCAATAATACTTAACAATGATACTTTTGTTGCTTGGAATTTGAATGTTTGATTTTCCATAGTTATACCTGCCTTTCCCAAAAAAACGTAGACTGCAATACCATGGAGATATAGAAAAATCCATAGAATCAGTAATAGCAACTACTGTCCCATGGATAATATCGGATAATCCACTGCCACCTTTTCGTGACCCGACTCAAAGGGTTGCCCCCGGCCTGTTCAGTTTGTACTGTAGATTTCATGCAGTTCAAATTGTGGTAATAGAATATCAAGCAAAGTAGCCTGTGTCAAGCAATTTTACGAACGATTTCCCCAAACAATGCACTTCTCTGTTTTTCATACAAATCTCTTATTTATAATATATGCATTGCAGGGACATATGCGACCGTCAGTACTTAATGAGTGCAAAGCACGAATTTAGTACTGCTACGTGGAGCAACTAAGCGTAAGCGGTCCCGGAATGGAACCATCACCGTGAAGAAAGCGTCCGGGTAAGAATCGTGCCAACGATTACTTGACAGAAACCCGGACGTAGCTCTCTTTGATAAAAGTTCTGAAATATGATATAATAATTGTATATTAATTTCATGAGGATTCATCAATGACACAAAACAGACAAAAACAAAATAAACAAAAGAATAAAACCCCCGGTGCTCGACAGACACCGAAAAACCCGGTCGAAAAAGCTAAAAATCTGCTTACGGTCAATATAATTGCGACAGTCATAATCGTAATTTGTGCATCCTGGATTTATTATTGCACATACGTGTCCGACAAGGATTTCTTCGATCATAGTGTAAAAAGTGCGCTCTTGCTTGGTTTATTATACATGGTTACGATGTGTGTATCCGTTGTCGGATGGATACTTGTTGCACTGCTTGCACTTGTTTCTATTATCATGTGCATAGCCGATTCCAAGCAAAAGAAGCACTCGCTTCAAGTCGGACTTATTATCAAGCATCTTTTGTTGGTTATTCTTACACTGATTCCATGTATAATGTATGCACCAATCGCTTAAACAGGAGTTCAATTATGAAATTACAAAAACTTTTAAGTCATACAAGAAGAGCCGTCGATACGTATCAAATGATTGAAGAAGGAGACCGGATTGCAGTCGGCATTTCCGGTGGCAAGGATAGCCTTACACTACTTTATGCCTTGGCAAACCTACGAAAATTTTATCCAAAAAAATTTGACATCCTGGCAATTACGATCAATCTAGGTTTTCCGGGATTCGAAACGGACGAAATTAGGAAATTATGTGATTCATTAGAGGTCGACTATTCTGTTGAAACCACAGATATTTATAACATTGTATTCAACGAACGAAAAGAAAAAAATCCTTGTTCATTATGTGCAAAGATGAGAAAAGGTGCCTTAAACGAAAAGATTCTCACCCTCGGCTGTAATAAACTTGCTTATGCGCATCATCAAAATGATATTGTCGAGACTTTTTTTATGTCTTTAATTTTTGAAGGACGTATCAACACTTTTTCTCCGATAACATATCTCGACAAAACCGGGCTTACCCTGATTCGACCGCTTATGTTTTGCAAGGAAGGCGAAATAAAATGTTTTGAACGTTCCATGCAACTTCCTGTTGTCAAAGCAAAATGCCCCGCCGACGGATATACAAAACGTGAATATGCCAAAGAACTTCTGGCTCATCTCGAAGAAGAAAATCCGGGCTGTAACGATCGTATTTTTTCAGCAATACTTAACGGAAACCTGAATGGCTGGCCTCAGGCAATCAAAAACCCACGAATGAACAATCAAAAAACGCAGTAAAAAAACCGGACAATACGCATTAAATATTGTCCGGTTTTTCATATTGAATCATTCAGATACAACTATGCCTCATCCTCTTTGGGCATATTTTTCATAAACCTTGTAATAATCAGATATGTAGGAATTACAGACACAACATATGCAATTGGTTGTGCCTCCTGGATACCTGCAAGTCCTCGAAAATATGCTGCAACAAAAAGAATAGGTATAAAAAACAATCCACTTCGCACAGATGACAGGAAGCTTGCAGAAGCTTTTCTTCCGGTTGTCTGAAGCAGCATCTCAGAAACCATACAATACGGCAACGTTATTAGTGCCACGATCTGTAATCGGAGTGCTCTTGTTCCGATACGAATTACCTCTTGATCATCACGAAAAACTTGAATTAAATCTGCTGAAAAAATCAAAACAGCAACTCCTAAAACAGCAATAATCGTACTTGAGAATACAAACGCTGTTTTGTACGCTTCACGAACTCTCTTATATTTATGTGCACCATAATTAAAGCTACTGATTGGCTGAAAGCCCTGACCAATTCCAAGCCCTACCGAAAATACGAAAAATGTAATTCTTGACACGATACTCATCGCTGCAATCGCAATATCACCATAAGGCTTTGCAAGGAAATTAAGCGCAACAACGCTAAGACTTCCAAGGCTCTGCCGAAGTAAGCTCGGAAGCCCCGTTCCCATAATATTTAATATTTTTTTTACATCAAATGTGATTAGTTTAACCGAAAGTCTTGTCTGCGTTTTATGGCGAAGAAACATACTAAGTAAAATACAAAAACTAATGATTTGTGAGATTGCTGTTGACAGCCCGGCACCCGCAATGCCCATATCAAAAACAAACATTAATATTGGATCACCGATTGTATTGAGAATCGCTCCCGTCAGCATGGCAATAGCGCCAAGTGCCGCCTTACCCTCGTAGCGAAGAATATTATTCATTGTAAATGAAGCTACAATAAATGGTGCAGCCATCAAAATATAACCAATATAAACTTTGGAATAAGGTGCTATCGTATCCGTGCTGCCAAGCACATGAATTACCGGATTCATAAAGATTTTACACAAAATCGCAACCAATGTCGATGTGGCTAGTGATAGAAAAAATCCTGTTGAAGCTGTACGGCTTGCATCGTCATTTTTCTTTGCTCCCAGTTCTCTTGAAAGGATACTTCCACAGCCCTGACCATAAAAAAAACCAATTGCCTGAAGAATCGACATAAACCCAAACACAACGCCAACCGCACCGGAAGCGCTATTGCCGAGTTTTCCGACAAATGCCGTATCAGCCAGATTATAAATGCTTGAAATAAGCATTGTAATAACTGTCGGAATGGACAAGGAAACAAGCAATCGGGGAACAGGTGTCTTCGTCATTTTGTCATATTGTGAAGTTATAATCTTACTCATGGTTCTCTCCTGCCTTCACACAAATTCTGTCACTTACAGAATACACCTATTTTTAATTTATTTCAAAGCTAAATTATGTTATTATGTGTTAACTTTTCAAACATCAAAATCTTCTTTTGACTTTGCATTCCTTTGCTTTTTTGAGGCTTTTGCACCTCTTTGTTTACTTTGGCAAACGGAATGCTTTTCTTTTGCTTTCGCATTTGATTCCAAAGCACTCTATGCGATTTTTAGTCGTTGTTCCACCATGTATAAACGTTTTTATCATCATATTCATCAAGAAAATGATGGCGTTTTCCATCCTTTTTGTATGCGATAACAGTATTTAAATTCACATTTTCCACGCTCTTGAAAATGTTTTTTTCCACAAAAGGATTTACCTGCTTAAGATTTGCAATCAAATGCTTGATTTCCATACGTTTTGAATCAGAGGAACCATCCTCCTTTATCGTGCTGCACATCTCCGTAAAATGACAAGCGCATTGCAAAAAGCGAAGATCGTTATAATCACGCCATTTGCAAATATCCTCCTCTCGAACAAAGTAAAGTGGTCGAATAAGCTGCATCCCTTCAAAGTTTGTACTGTACAGCTTTGGCATCATTGTCTGAATCTGTCCGCCATACAGCATTCCCATAAGAATCGTTTCAATCACGTCATCATAATGGTGACCTAATGCTATTTTGTTGCAACCAAGCTCCTTTGCTTTGCTGTATAAATGTCCCCGTCGCATGCGTGCGCACATATAGCATGGATTTTTATCCATTGTCTCTACCGAATCAAAAATGTCACTCTCAAAAATAGTAATCGGAATTCCGAGGTCACGTGCATTTTGCAAAATCAACTCCCGGTTTGCCTTGTTATAGCCGGGATCCATAGCAATATAGGAAACCTCAAAATCGACCTGACGATGCTTCTTAATCTCCTGAAAAAGCTTCGCCATAAGCATCGAATCTTTTCCGCCGGAAATACATACGGCAATATGATCCCCGTCCTGAAGCAATTCATATTGCTTGCACGCCTTTGCAAATCTGGAGAATAACTGCTTATGAAATTTCTTTTGAATACTCGCTTCAACCTTTTCCTGCTTTGAGAGATTATCCGACTTTGTCTCTTTCATGAAGAATCCATCCGTTTCATTTGATTTTGCCGGAAGCAAAGTATCGCGTAACAAAAATGCCTCCGTTGCTTTCTCATCATATCGAAGATATTCAAAGAAATCAAGTAGTTCTAAAATCTTTGGGTATATCGCCCGCTTCTATATCCTTACAAATCCTTCTCAAAGAAAAAGAAATCCGTCCATCCTGTATTCTGCGCCATAAGATTAAGTTTTCCACGAAATTCGAACCCATGTTTTTTGTATAAATGATGGGCCGGTGTATTGGATGCAAGCGAATCTAATCGAATCGATTTACAATGATTACGCATTGCCAAATCGATAGCAAGCGATACCATCACATCACCAAGACCATAGCCCTGATAATCAGGTGTAACAGCAAGAATATGAACTACAGATACCTCTTCATCGGAAACCTTTTGTTTCCATTCTATCTGATGATAAACCTCATCCTTTGATGGTGTTACTGCCATCATCCCGGCAATCCTGTCTCCATCTGTATAAATATACATATACCCGGAATCAATATACCCCTGAATCATTTCATCTGTCGGATGCTTTCCATACACCCATCTTGTTGTCTCCTTTACCCCTTCTGTTCGATCAATTACATCCTTATATGCGTCGCGTAGCTTGTGAAAATCCTCCGGTGTCGCCTGCACAAGCTCCATAGCTTCAATCGACTTCCCGATTTTTGTTTGTTTATGTTTTTCTTTTGCCCTGATAATTAGCTCAATTGCCTTTTTATTTGCGATTTCTCCCATAAAAGTTCACCTCATTATCCGCTTTCAAACAACAAAACCGTTTACGTATATTAATATTTCTACTTCTTTACCTTAAGCTGCGCAATAGAAAAATAATGCTTTACCATAAACCGTTCCGGTGCACATTCCGCAAGCATCTTTTCATGTTCCTTATCCCACATTGCAAGTTCCTCCGTCGTTATGGATGCGCCTACACCTCTGCACGCGCGCATTCTTCCATGCCAGCCTGCTCTCGTAAACGGAACGTCTACCCTAAACTCTTCCGATATCAAGAACCTTCTGACCATTCTTGCAAAGTCCAAGATTTACAATGTACTCATAAAATGCTTCCGGATATATATCCCTGTACTTTGCATAATCTTCGGAGGTTTTTCCCCAGTCAAACGATTTCCCATCATCAATGTGTTTTATTTCCATCTCTGTTTCCTCCTGTTCCTTTAGAATTTTGTCGAACGCAAATCTTTGTGCATACCCAAATCTGCCCCGACTCTATATATAAACAACCACCATTGCACAAATGCATTGGTGGTTGTTATACACAAATTTATTATCGATATACAGAAACAAAGTGTTCGAAATGAACGCGCATCTGCTCTTTCATTACCGCTTCCTTTTCCGGCTGTCTGTCGCACACCTGAAGAAGCAGAGTAATCGGAGCTATATACTCAAATGCCAGTATTTCGGGATTCTCTTTTTTCAATGCCCCAATTGAAATCAGATGTTCAAAGTAATGTGTATACATTTCCTGTATGCCGGTCATCGAATAGTTTGTCGCAATTTCTGCCAGCATTGGATTGCGAAATTGCTCCATTGCCAGGATTTTACGAACCTTTTTTACGACCGGATCATGCATTGTAAATTGTAGTTGTTCCATTGAAATTGAAATTAGTTCTTCTAACGAGTTCGGTAAGACCCCAGACTCCCCTGCATCGCCAAAGTGAGCCGAATAATGCTCTTCAACATTCGCAATAAGGGTGTTTAAAATATCTTCCTTACCTTTGAAATGGCGGTATAGCGATGGTCCTTTAATGCCTGCCTGTTCAGCGATTAAGTCGACACCGACACCATCATACCCCTTCTCCGAAAAAAGAGTTAATGCAGCTTCCAGTATGCGTTTTTTTGTTGGCATCTTTTCCATAACGATTCCTCCATAACATGTAAATCCTGTTGAATTTACATAATCAACAAGCATTGTCTGTCATTTAACTGTTTGCGTCATTATAGCTAACGTTCGTTTTCTTGTCAATCAATTTTAAAAAATTTTCGTAAAAAAATATAGAAAAATATAGAAATTAATCCAGCCACTGAATAAAAGCAGTCTTATCTGTGCTGTTATAGCCCGCATTTTCATAAAATTTCAGTGTCGATGCCTTCTTTGAACCCGTCAAAAGCATCATTTTATAGCAATTTGTCTGATGCGCAATTTCCCGTGCATAAGAAAGACATTCCGTTGCGTAGCCTTTCCCTCTATATGCCGCATCTGTTACTACATTTTCTACAAATGCGTATGGTCTGATATTACGGGTAAGATTTGGAATAATGACACATACACACGAAGCGACAATCCTGTCGCCTATGATTTTAACAATAATATGATGGTTTTTGTCATTCATAATCGTATCCCATGTGCTTTTAAGATGCTCATCCATGTTCGGCACAGAATCCTCATGAAGATGCAAATAAAGTTCCAACAGTTCATTTAATTCCTCATACTTTGCTTCTCTAACCATCGTTCTCCCTCGCTTTCTTATTCCTCATCGTCAAATCCTATCCGGATAAAGCGAAATGTTATAGCATCTTCCGCCTCGATTAGCAAGTACTCTGCTTCGTCGATGCCTGCTGCCGGAATCGAAATAACGTTACCTTCCGCAAATTTCCTGTGAGAATGACCAAAAAACATATAATCATAATCTTGCCTGGCCGCTTTTTCAAAAAGCGTTCCATCCTTAATGGATGACAACGAATAAAATGGATATGGTGCATTTTGATCTTTAATTAAAAAATGGGAAAATAAAAGCTTCTTTTCGCATAATGTAAGTTCGAATTTAAGAGGCAAAGACTTTACCCACAAGAAATATTTGTCCGGAAGTATTTCGCGGATTGTATCATAATATTGCTTATCCTTCAAAACATCCGAATCGATATCTACACCATCTGCAAAATAAAGTTCACAATTTCCCGCAAGACAAGTAACATTTTCAGCAATTAATAAATCAATGCATTCTCTCACATTTGTGCCTCGAAAGAACACATCACCGAGGAAGATTACCTTGTCAACCTTTTGCCTCCGTATGCTGCAAATGACGGTCCTTAATGCCTCAATATTTCCATGAATATCCGTAAATACCGCAATCTTCATAAACCTTCCCCCGAACTCCCGTTCTAAAATCACATAAAAATTCTTCTACAATTGTTTGAATATAGCTAAAACAATCCAAGTATATTCTGCATCACGAGACTTACGCAGGCAATACCCACCCAACAGCAAAAGCCCATAAAAAGTGGTTTCTTACCGGTCTTAACAAGCTTTACAATATCAGTATTAAGACCGATGGCCGCCATTGCAAGAACAATAAAGAATTTACTAAGGTCCTTGACCGGCTTGAAGAAGGAAGCACTCACTCCGCAATTTAACGCAATTGTTGTAATAATCGATGCTGCGATAAAGTACAAAATGAAGAATGGGAATATTTTCTTAAAATTGACCGTTGTTCCTTCCTTCGCATTTTGCTTTTCTTTGCGTGTCCGTACAAACGCAAGCACTACTGTGATTGGAATAATGGCAAGCGTACGTGTCAGCTTTACAGTTACAGCAGTATCAAGTGTTGCCGAACCAAGATTCCACATACTGTCCCAGGTGGAAGCGCAGGCTGTTACCGAAGATGTGTCATTAACGGCTGTTCCCGCGAAAATACCGAACGCCTCTCCGCTTCCTGTATCAAATCCGACAAGCTTTCCAAGTGTCGGAAAAATAAGCGCTGCCAAAACATTAAAGAAGAAAATTACAGAAATAGCCTGTGCAACCTCCTCATCATCCGCATCGATAACCGGTGCCGTTGCTGCAACTGCCGAGCCACCGCAAATGGAAGAACCAACACCTACCAATGTTGATATTTTCCCCGGAATATGCATAAGCTTACAAAGTACAAATGCAACAATAAGTGATACCGAAATCGTACTGAGAATGATCGGTAAAGACTGTTTTCCATCATTTTTCCTCCAATGATGCCTATTCGTTTTCCTTTCGATTACGAAACGGCCTGCTCAAACTGTGAGTTATAGAGCTGTGCATAGAAGCCGTCTTTTTCGAGAAGTTCTTTATGATTACCCTGCTCAACAACGTTACCATCCTTCATAACCAAAATAACATCTGCATTTTTGATTGTTGAAAGTCGGTGCGCAATTACAAAGCTCGTTCTGCCCTTCATAAGATTCTCCATTGCGGATTGAATCAAATGCTCTGTTCTTGTATCAACAGAGGATGTAGCCTCATCCAAAATAAGAATCGGATTATCGGCAAGAATGGCACGGGCAATTGTGAGAAGCTGTTTCTGTCCTTGCGAAATGTTCGTTGCTTCCTCGTTGATTTCCATCTGGTAGCCGCCCGGAAGTGCCCGTATAAAGCGATGCGCTCTTGCGGCCTTTGCGGCTGCGATGACTTCCTCATCTGTTGCATCCAGTCTTCCATAACGGATGTTTTCCATAATTGTACCATGGAACAACCATGTATCCTGAAGGACCATACCAAAGCCTTCACGTAAATCCCCCCGACGATAATCGGCAATCGGATGACCGCCAACCTTAATCGTTCCGGAATTGACATCGTAAAAACGCATAAGTAATTTCACGATTGTTGTCTTTCCAGCACCTGTTGGTCCTACGATTGCTACCATCTTTCCTTGTTCGACATCTAAATTAAAGTCATTGATAATAATCTTGTCTTCCTTATAACCAAATTTTACATGTTCAAATTCAACATGACCATTAATATCTGCAACATCTGCCGGATTCTCTGTCTCATCTGTTTCCTCAGACTCACCAAGGAATTCGAAAATACGCTCAGCAGCCGCAGCCATGGACTGAAGCATATTGGATACTTGCGCAAGTTGTGAGATTGGTTGCGTGAACTGTTTTACATACTGAATAAATGCTACAATATCACCAATTGCAATTGTTCCATTTGCCGCAAGCATCGCACCGGAAATCGCAACCGCAACATAACCCAAGTTACTTACAAAGCTCATAATCGGCATCATAATACCGGATAAAAACTGACTCTTCCATGCAGACTCATATAATACACCATTTGTTTTATGGAATATATCAAGTTCCGTCTCCTCGCGATTGAATGCCTTTACAATATTGTGACCCGAGAATGTCTCTTCAATCTGACCATTAATCTTACCAAGATACTCCTGCTGAGCTATGAAATATTTCTGCGATTTCTTTACAATCAATGCAACAAATGTCACGGAAAGCGGCAAAATAACGATCGTAATCAATGTCATAAGCGGTGAAATTGATAACATCATTATCAGTACACCAATCAGCGTACAGAACGATGTAATCAGCTGTGTAATGGACTGATTCAATGCCTGCCCAAGCGTATCAACATCATTTGTGATACGGGAAAGCACATCACCAACTGTATTTGTTTCAAAGTAAGAAAGCGGCATACGATTAATCTTTTTGCTGATGTCTTCACGCATTTTGTAACTCATTTTTTGCGAAACACCGGACATTACCCATCCTTGTATAAGAGCAAAGATTGCACTGACAATATAAAGTCCGAGCAAAAACAGTAATATTCTGCCAATCTTACCAAAACGAATACTGCCTGTTCCCGAAAGCTTCCCGACAAGTCCTTCAAATAACTCTGTTGTAGCCTTACCAAGAATCTTAGGTCCCACTACTGCAAATATCGTTGAACCAACGGCAAATATCATAACGATTATAATAGCAATTTTATAGTTTCCCATATAGGCAAGAAGCTTCTTAATTGTTCCCTTGAAATCCTTTGCCTTCTCACCCGGTGCCATCCCACCGCCATGTCCCGGAGGACCCATTGGTTTTCTATTTTGTGGTTGTGCCATTAGCATGCACCTCCCTTCGCTGCAAGCTCAGTTTCCGAAAGCTGGCTCTTCGCTATTTCCATATATGTTTCACAAGAATTCATCAATTCTTCATGTGTGCCAATACCAACAATCTTTCCATCATCCATGCACAAAATCTTGTCCGCATGTAAAATAGTTGATATACGCTGTGCTACAATGATAACGGTTGAATCCCCTGTATACTTCATCAAATCCGTACGAAGCTTCAAATCCGTCTTATAATCAAGTGCCGAAAAAGAGTCGTCAAACAAATAAACCTTCGGATGCTTTGCGATTGCTCTTGCTATTGAAAGTCTCTGACGTTGTCCGCCGGATACATTCGAACCTTCCTGTGCAATTTCCGAATAAAAACCATCTTCCTTTGCATGGATGAACTCTTCGGCCTGAGCGATGGCTGCAGCTTCCTTCATATCATCATCCGAAACCATATCACCGGCGTATTTGATATTACTTTCAATTGTACCGGAAAACAGCATACCCTTCTGCGGAACATAGCCAATTGTATCTCGAAGCCTGCCTTGCGATACATCACGGATATCAACACCATCTAATTTGATTGCTCCCTTCGTAACATCAAAGAAACGAGGAATCAAATTGACAAGTGTTGTCTTTCCGCAGCCTGTCGAACCAATAATTGCCGTTACTTTCCCTGGCTCTGCCGTAAAATTAATATTCTCTAATGCTGCATCTTCTGCCCCCGGATACGTAAATTCCACATTTTCGAATGTGATAACTCCCTTTGCATCAGCAAGCTTCTCATCCTGTGGATTTTCCGGATCCAAAAGAGCAATCTCTGTATTCAACACTTCAACGATACGATTTGCTGCAACACCGGCTCTCGGCAAAACAACTGATAGCATAGAAAGCATAAGAAAGCTCATTACAATAACCATGGAGTATGTGATAAACGCGGTCAAATCGCCAACCTGGATTGTACCGGCATCAACCTTATGAGAGCCTACCCATACAATGAGAACCGAAACACCATTCATAATAAACATCATAATTGGCATCATGAATGACATTGTACGATGTGTGAATAATTGCGTCTTAAACAACTCTCTGTTTGCAGTTTCAAAACGTTTCTCCTCATGCTTTTCTCTTGTAAATGCTCGAATAGGCATGATACCGGTAAGAAACTCTCTCGAAACAAGATTCAAACGGTCAACTAATGTCTGCATTTTCTTAAATTTCGGCATTGCCACACCCATCAAAACACTGATGGACGCAAGAAGAATTGCTACTGCAAGTACGATAATCCAGCTCATTCCCGGACTGGTTCTGATTACATTTACTATACCAAACACGGCAATAATTGGCGCGTATGCTATCATACGAAGCATCAGTACCGTTACCATCTGCACTTGCTGAATATCATTTGTCGAGCGCGTGATAAGTGAGGCTGTCGAGAAATGCTCCATTTCAGCATTTGTAAACTTCATAACCTTTTGATAAAGCTGTTCTCTCAGACTCATACCAATGCTTGCAGATACCTTCGATGCAATAAGTCCGGTAATAACTGACGTGATTGTCATAAAGAGCGCCATCAAAAGCATCTTTCCGCCAACAGTAAACAAATACCGGTTCTGAATTTTTGAAAGCTTTACTCCCTGCGCCTCATACTCAGCCGCAACAAAGCCTACCGCGATCTGATTTAGATATGTTTCATTCATATTTCCATATGAAGAAATCTGCTCATTCATATTTGCAAGAAATTCTTCCTTTGTCATCAAACCGGAAGAAATTGCATTCATAATCTCATCAACCGAAAAGTCCATACGGTCACTCTGCTGCATCTGAAACATCAGGCTTTCAGGAAGCATAAGAATATCTGCAATCTTCTTTTTATCTGCCTTGCTTGAAAGCTTACGAATTCCCTCTTCATCCGGTGCTTCATAAGCAGCATCGACAATTGCAAAATCATCATCGGAAATGAATAATCCAAGAGCTTTCAACGTATCCGCTCTTACTGTTTTTGGTGCAGCGCTTTCAATACCGTTTTGCTGCAAGCCGACATTTAAAATATCACTCGTATAATTTGGTAACGAAAGGTCACAGTATGCCTGAAAAACAAGCAACACTAAAATAATGAAAATATAGCATCCGAAACCTTTCATAAATCGAAAAATATTTTTCACTGTTTGATCTCCTTTCTGTCTTTCAATTTTTCGCTTAACACTCTTTCCATGCTGTCCATAACATTCGTCCATATACGAAGCATATGTTCCATATCCTCATTCGAAATGGTATGAAATACATCTTTCCAATAGGAATGAAGTATTTTCATGTTTCGATTTTCGATTTGTTTGCCAAGCGCAGTAACATGAACATCTGTCACACGACGATTGCCCTTTCTGCTTGTTCGTTCAACGAATCCCTTCTCCTCAAGACTGTTCAAAAGCCTTGAAACTGCAGTAGGATGCATCATGACAAGTGCCTGCAAATCAGAGACCATAATTTTGTCTTGACCGCACGCACACAGTTCTTTTAACATAATCGCTTCCGATTTTGTCATATCCGGAATCATATCAAAACAGTTTATACGCCTCATTCGATGCATAGAATTCATAAAGGTTACATCCAATTCATCAAATTCCATCATTCTCTCCTTGATAATATAAATATTTTACATTGTAAATAATTGAAACTTTTTCTATTTTACCGAAAACAAAAGAAATGTCAATATTATTTTTGGAAAAATCAGAAAGAATTGCATTGCCGGCAGGGCCCCACGCCACAAGGCCGCAGTAGGCAAAAAAAGCCACGAAAATTTCACAATTTTCGTGACTTTTGCTTCTGAATACCGACTGATTACGGGATTAACCACTCTTTCGCCTTCTCTAAATCGTTAATAAAATTGTATTGGAACTTGTTTGATTTTTTTAATCGCTCAACAAACATCTTTCTGATTTTCTTGTCTGTTCCAATGAAGCATACTCTCTGAATTACTTTATCTGTCTCAAGTAACACAGAAATCAAATCATCTGCTATTTCATTTGTAACATTCGTTTCATCCAAAACAATACCAATTGCGGATGGTTTGGATGGTAGAAGAAATTCCTTGCTGTCTTCTTTGAGTTTGTTACGAACAAGCTGATCGTATTGATACATCCCATCTAAATGCTCGAACCAAATCTCGCCGTTGTTAAACGGTAATACAAACGATTTTTTCTTTACCCCCGGCAAACGCTCCGGTAGCAATATCTTATCCAGCAGATGAAAAATCCAATTGTTAATATTCTCAAACTCGTATCCATAGTTTTGGGCACGCTCCGTATTAATACAAAAAGTGGGTGTACCATTGTATGGAGCATCATCACCATCCTTTGATAAAACAGTTTTTTTTCCAAGTGCATGCTCAATATAAGCAATAATGGTTCCAAGGGAAACGGTACCGGCACTCGCACCATTAATCGGCCCTTCAACATCATGTTCAACGAGCCACGCAAGAAACTCACCGGCCTCTCTCGAACAAATAAAGCTCATTGGGCTTTCTAAATTGTCAATATTCATTGGTTTTTGCTTGGAAATATGTTCTACATAAAATTCCATCCGCTTTGTGTAATCATCCATACCAAGAACAACCGGATAACGAACCGAAGTCCATTTGATTTGTTCATAGGCCTGACAAAGTGCCGCCTCTGCCTGTTGCTTACCAACACTGTACGGTGCATCCTCACGTTCAAGCCATTGCAGCTTAATATCATGTCCATCAAATTCGTTTTCAAGGGTATTCATATGCAACGGATCATAAACTGCCGTTGAGGACATCAGAATATAGCGGTCACAGGATACTACATCAAGCAAACGTTTTACATCATTTGAACTATAAGCAATCTTATCAATCACAACATCAAAGTGCGTATCCTTGAAAGCTTCCTTCACACTATCCGGGTTTCTTCGATCGAACAGAATCCTTTTTACACGATTGCCAAACGGGTCTTTTGTAAGACCTCGTGTTGCAATTGTGACCTCATGATTATTAAACAACAATGCATTTACCATCGGTATACCAAAAAATCTCGTTCCACCGACAACAAGTATCTTCATAGTATTGACTCCTCCGTCAACAATTATCCTTCTGTATTATTTTTGTCCCATTTTCTTCGCAAAGCTGTCAAGGGCATCCGGAATTGCAATCGTCTGCGGACAAACCTTCTCACAGGCATGACAACCTACACAGCTGCCCGGCTGATGCTCCTCATCGAGAGATGCAAGAGCCATAGGGGCAATAAATACACCCGCACCGGCAACCATCGCTTCATTATATAACTTCAAAAGGAACGGAATGTCAAGTCCTTTTGGACAATGGCTCACACAATAGTGACAGCCTGTACAAGGTACTGTTGTTTTTCGAATCATCTCGTCAGCAATGCCTAACACGGTCGCAAACTCATTTTCATTCAGTGGTTTGTTTTCCTCATAGGTTGCAATATTATCCTTTAACTGCTGCATATTTGACATTCCCGAAAGTGTCACCGTAACATTTGGAATCGCCTGCAGAAAACGAAATGCCCATGCCGGCACCTCCTCATCCGGACGCGCAGCTTTTAGTGTTGCGGTTGCCTCTTCGTTCAAAGTTGCAAGCTGTCCGCCACGAACAGGCTCCATAACCCAAATCGGAATATTCCACTCATTCAACAATTCAATCTTACTCTTAGCATCCTGGAACTTGTAATCAAAGTAATTAAGCTCAATCTGACAAAACTCCATATCCTTCCCGTACGCATCCAAAAATCTTTTTGTACAGTCAAGGTCACCATGCACGGAAAATCCGAGGTGCTTAATTCGCCCATTTTGTTTTTGCTTAATTAAATAATCATAAATTCCATATTGGGGATCCAGATATTGATTAATATTCATCTCACAAACATTGTGAAATAAATAGAAATCAAAATATTCCACCTGACATTTCTTTAGCTGATCTTCAAAAATCTTTTCAACGTACGGCATATTATTTAAATCATAACCCGGAAATTTGGAAGCGAGATAAAAATCCTCACGGTTATAGTCCTTAAGCAACTCGCCAACGACAAGCTCAGACTGTCCGTTATGATACCCATATGCTGTATCATAATAATTGATTCCCTTGTTCATGCAGTAAGCAAGCATCTCCTTCGTTGCTTCCACATCGATTTTACTGTCATCCCCATCTACAACCGGTAAACGCATACAACCCATACCAAGTGCAGAAAGCTTCTTTCCCTGAAATTCATTGTAAATCATTTGTAATCACCCTCCTTAATTATTCTTCTTTCTTCCTTACTCTGACACTTCGCTTTTTTTCTTTCCGAACAGTACAAAGAAAACACATCCGACAATAACCATACCAACGGAAATAATCTGCGAGGTTGAAAACATTCTAAGTCCGCCACGATCGTCATTTCGCAGCATCTCAACGATGTATCTTCCGATACTGTAAAGCACCATCCATGCCGCTGCGATTCTTCCGTCCTTTGGATGCCGTGATGCATAAAACAACAAAATTCCAAACAACGCAAAATCACCAATTGATGAGATAATCTGCGTAGGTATCAACTTCACTCCGGTCGGTGCAAAATCCGAATGCTTATAAATTATACTGAATGCAGAATTCGTTTCCCGACCATAGCAGCAGCCTGCAAACAGACATCCGATTCTGCCAAAGCCCTGCGCCATAGATACGGATGGCATAACAAGGTCAAAATGCTTTAAAAATGACACTTTATGCTTATGACAGCAAAGCCATCCGGCAAAAATACCTCCCAGAATACCACCATATACAACAAATCCATTGATTACATCTTTGAGAAGTGAGATGTCTTTTATCCAATTCGGAAACTCAACGATAATAAACATAAGCTTCGCGCCGATTAATCCGCCGATGACAATATAAAAAAACAATGTCCATATAAACTCTGTATCAAGGCCTTCTTTCTTCGCCCGGAATAAACAAAGACCAAGTGCTGATAAAAAACCGATTGCAATCATCAATCCGTACACGTGTATGGTAAATGGCCCAATCGATATATTATTTGCCAAATCAAACGTCATGACTTCCTCCAATCTTTTGAATTATTTTGCGCGTATTGCCCATCGCATTTTTGTCGACTTTGCTCTTGGATTGCGCACACACTCTTCCTTCGATGGACGTATGACATCCCTTGCAACATCGCTGTATATACCTGCACGCGCCCCCTCCTTGAAAGCCTGTTTTACGAGGCGGTCCTCCCCCGAATGGAAGGTAAGGATTACCACTCTTCCCCCGGGTGCCAGCACATCAGGAAGTTTATCCATAAACTGATATAACACCTCAAACTCGCGATTCACATCGATACGAAGCGCCTGAAACGTTCTTGCACAGGTCTTTTTCACAGCCTCTTTTCGTTCCTTCTCCGGAATCACTTTGAGTGCCGCCTCCACTGCATTTTTCAGGTCAATGGTTGTCTCAATGGCATTCCCTCTTTTGCGTCGGTTCAATATTTCTCTTGCAATTTCCTTTGCATAAGGTTCGTCTGAATAATCTTCAAGCATCTGCTGAAGTTCAAAAACATTGACCTCCTTTAAGCGCTCTGCTGCTGAAATGCCCTTCCGGGGATTCATCCGAAGATCAAGTGGCCCTTCTTCTTTATACGTAAAACCACGTTCCGGGTTGTCAATCTGCATAGAAGAAACACCAAGATCTGCAAGTACAAAATCAAATTTCCCCTGCTCCGCAGCTACCTCGTCAATATTCGCGAAGTTGATATGCTTTACCGTAAGAACATCCTCACCATATCCAAGATTTCGCAAACGCTCCGTCGTCTTTACCGATTCAATCGGATCAACATCAAGAGCTGTAATATGACCACTGCCCTTAAGACACTCAAGCATCTTCGAAGTATGACCACCGTAGCCAAGGGTTGCATCGAGTCCGTTTTCACCCGGCTGTATTTTAAGAAAATCAAGTATTTCCTGCACCATAATGGAAATGTGCATACCCGCCGGTGTACTGCCCTTGCTTATAACCTTTTCTATCGTATCCCCATACTTTTTGGGATTATGCTCTTTATATTTTTCAGAGAACTTCTTTGGATGTGTGCCGGAATATCGCACACGTCTTTTGTGAGTCTGTTCTGTAGGTTCCATATTTACTCCTTTTTACATGTTACTCTTATGTATAATATCATAAAACTTTCAATTGTTCACTATAAAAATCATGATACAAATCTTGTTATAATACAAAAAAATGTTTTTTTTTCAATACATTGCACCAATCTATTTTTTTATTAAAAAAAGGTGTTATAATGATAATAGTGAATACTATATACAGGAGGATTACAAAGCAGTGAGTTCGAATTTTGGTTTTGGATATATGATTGATAAATTAAAAAAGTCGCCAAAGAGTATCGCATTTACAGAAGGTACTGATCCGCGTATTCTCGAAGCGTCTTCAAGACTTTTGGCAAGTACGTTCCTTCGCCCGATTTTGATAGGCAAAGTGAGCGATGTCATGTCTGCCGCAGAGGAAGCAGGCTACAATGTACGTGGTGCTGAGATTATCGACCCGGAGGAATACGATCGTTTTGATGAGATGGTTGATATATTTTATGAGCTCCGTAAAAGCAAAGGTATGACAAAAGAAAAAGCCGAAAAAATATTAAAACAGCCGAATTATTTTGGAACAATGCTCGTTAAAATGGGCGTTGCTGATTGTCTTTTAGGTGGCTCTACATATTCTACTGCTGATACAGTCCGCCCGGCCTTGCAGATTATTAAGACAAAGCCCGGTTACAAATCCGTTTCCTCATGCTTTATCTTAGTTCGTCCTTCTGCTTCCGGCGATAACGAAGTATTAGCCTTCGGTGATTGTGCAATTAACATTCGCCCTACTGCACAAGAGATTGCCGAGACAGCAATTAACTGCGCGGAATGCGGTCGCGTATTCGGTATTGATCCAAAGGTTGCCTTCCTCAGCTTCTCAACACATGGTTCTGCGAAGGATCCTGACGTTGAAAAAATGGCAGAGGCATACCAGATTGCCAAGGCGAAGGCTCCAAATCTTTCAATGGACGGCGAGCTTCAGTTTGATGCCGCTGTATCACCTACCGTTGCACGCGTGAAGTGTCCGGACTCTGAAGTAGCAGGTCATGCGAATGTATTTGTTTTCCCTGACATAAATTCCGGAAACATCGGATACAAAATCGCACAACGTCTTGGAAAATTCGAAGCCTATGGCCCGATTCTTCTTGGGCTTAATGCTCCAATCAATGATCTTTCCCGTGGCTGTAACGGTATGGAAGTCTATTCCATGTCAATTATTACTGCCGCATTAGCAGATAACTAATTTTGATTATGACATACCTATCCAAAAACATCGTAGTTTTTTCCTGACTACGATGTTTTTATTTTCCTTTCCTGTATTGTCGTACAATCAACAAACAGTTTATCAATAATCGTTTTTTCAAGTGCAATTCTATGTTCCAAATGAGAAACGAGCCCATCCATACCTATGAGATGATTTCGCTTTCCATATGGTGATTCTTCAATGTAGCGAATCATAAGCGGAAACCACAATTCATTTCCCTGCGCATCACTTCGTTCCTTTCGAATCACCTCTTCTGTAGCGCGAATGTCATCCACCTGAAGATAAACAAGCCGGTATGACTTTCCTTCCAGGGTTTTAGCAACTTTCTTATAAAACTCGATAATTTGTTCATCTGACATTTCAAGATAAAGAATCTGATTTTCAATAATATTTTGAAAAAGCGAACATTCAAAAATCTGTTTGTCATCCTTCCATTTCGAAAAACGTTTCAGAACAATTTCTTCAAAGGCATCGGAAGACAACCTTCCATTGTAGATTTCATACTGCTCCATATGCTTATGAAATCCCGGCACATCTGTAATAATTTGTGTGTAAATGACAACCTTACGGTCACCCTCCTGCACCGTTTTTTTCTCTATATCCTCCTTTATTTGCTCGTATTTTTCGATAACTTCTGTATACTGCGCTTCCGTTAAATAGGCACACCACGCAAGTTCTATCGGAGAATAATCGCCCTCATGGAACACCGCATAATCCGGGTGCTCCTTTGATAGCTTTGCTACCATCGTTGACTTACCGGAGCCTTGAATTCCTTCTACAAAATAATTCATTTCACATACCTCCTTCGTTATAATATCGTTCTAATCCATACAACAGCCATGAATTATGTAAACCTTACAGACAAATCGTTTTTGTCGATATTTTCTCACAAAACTGTACATCATGCTCAACAATAAGCATGGTTGGCTGATACTGAAGTATCAAATTCTCAATCTGAATTCTTGAGAAAATATCGATATAATTTAGCGGCTCGTCCCAGATAAATAAATGTGCCGGCTTTAATAAGCTTGCTGCAATTAATACCTTTTTCTTCTGCCCTTCCGAATAATTCTCCATATTTTTCGAGAATTGCTCGCGCCCCATATCGAGCTGTCGTAATATACTGCAAAACAAGCTTTCATCAAGCTTTTCATTGAGACAAAACGTATGAATATCACCATGCAGATGCGAGGTATCCTGACAAATATAAGATATCTCAAGTCCTGCTGCCGTCGCAAGCTCACCTGTCTCCTCAAGCTTATCCTTATTTCCTAAAATGGCCTTGATCAGGCTCGATTTTCCACAGCCGTTCACACCTTTTAATACAAGTCTGTCACCCTGCACCAAATCAAATGTTTTATCGGCAAACAACATTTTTTCACGATCCGCATAGCGCAGACCATATTTGTATGCATGTACAAGAACATCCTTGTGATGCTTCAACAGATTAAGCCGTAAATCCACCATCCTTTCAATATCCTGAAGTAATCCTTCCTTCTCCTCAATTTCCGTCTGAATGCGCTTCTCCATCTGCTTTACCCGCGCCTGCATTTTCTTTGTCTTTGCACCGATATAAGACCTTGTGCTAAGGCATCTGTCATGCTCCTTAATCGGGTCGAAACCAATTTTAGAATTCTCATTTTTTTCTGACCACCCCTGCACTCTTCTTGCAGACTCATTTAACTTGTTGATTTCCCTTATATGCTTCTCGTTTTCTGCAATTGCAAATGCATCCTTTTTTACTTTATTCTCCCACCAGGACGAAAATGTACCTGTCTGCACCTCAATGGTACTTCTGTTTAATACAAGCACATGGTCAATACATGCATCAAGCAAATCCCGATCATGCGATACAAGAATAAACCCTTTTTTTGATGCCAGATATCTCTTTATTATCTCACGACTTTCTGCGTCCAAATGATTTGTCGGCTCGTCGATTAAAAGGAAATCATTTTCACCCGAAAACAAAACAGCAAGCAATATTTTTGTGCGCTCGCCAAAGCTTAATGTCTGAAACGGTCGAAACATAATTTCGCTGTCTGTTTGCAACTTATCAAGCTCGACATACACGCGCCAAAGCTCACTATTTTCCTTTAATTCTTCCACAAATTCTGCTGCCGGCAGCGACATTTTCTCTATCGGTATTTCATACGGAAAATAATCAAAAAGCGGCTGTGCAGAAATTGTTCCTTCATACTCATATTTTCCCATAAGCAAATTTAAAAAAGTCGATTTGCCTTTTCCGTTTCGACCGATAAAACCAAGCTTCCATGATGAATCTATGGAAAATGAAACATTTTCAAATATATGATCAAAACTACCCTCATAGCCAAAGGTTAAATTACTAACACGAATCTGTGACATATACATCCCTCCCTTTTCCTGTCCTTTTTACTTAATCAGAAAGAATTGCTTCATCTGCAATTCTTTTGATTGCACTGCCGGCAGGGCC
>SAMEA3663026__coassemble_329_pt1 | contig 36310 bp, 42 predicted proteins | sample SAMEA3663026__metabat2_low_PE_012 | metagenome-assembled genome bin SAMEA3663026 (sample SAMEA3663026) | pig gut metagenome | biome: pig gut; feature: pig-associated habitat; material: faeces | place: France | collected 2012
TATATCATTTCATCAAACCGGAATCTGTCGTTATCTTTATTGAGAGAAATCAACATTCTCTTTCATAAATTTTCTAGGTCACAATAAATTCTTCCTTATCTGTTATTCCCGCAATTCTATCCCTATATAAAATATCTGAATAGTATCCATTATTTTCTGTATGTATAACAATAATTTTATTTGGATCCACTAATTTTATAAACGAATTCAAATCTTCTTTTGTGACATGTCCAGATGAATGCACGTGTTGTACCTTTCCATTTGCTATATTGTAAAAATCCTTATTTGAATCCATTTCCATGTATCCCTTCCACATGGAATAAATATAACAGCTGTTTTCCGGATATTTGTTAAAATAATAACTCATTCTCTTCTTACTTTGACTATCATTTCGAAGGATATAAGTAAATCCTTTTTCTTCAAGTCTTAAATTATCGCCATCAATAAGTGGTTTGTTAAAACTATTAACTCCATATTTTTCTGATATATCAAATAATTTTTTTATAAATGGAGATACAATAAAGTATTTACCTCTTTCTACTACTCTTGAAATAATTTCTAATCGGTCAAGATTAGTCGAAGAACATTGAACGAAACAGTATTTATATTTTTTAAATAAATGTTCCATTTCATTTTTTACCCTATCTTCATTCCAAGGATCATCTTCATTTCTTGACAAGCTTGTACCTTCGGTAATCAATAAATCAATATTACCAATCTCGTTTATTTGTTCCATTAATTTTTCATACCTACACCCGTGTAGTCTGAAATCTCCTGTATGAAGTACTCGCTTGCCGCCTACTTCAATCAAAAACATAACTGAACCAACTGCCGAATGATCGGACTCTATTGGAAAAATAGTAAAATCACCTATGACTAATTTTTGATTAAAGGAAAAAGGAACAATCTTATTTGCATCAATCGGATTATCAATATGATTAGCCATATGGTTCTGATATGCAATCATTATCTCTGCACATAAAGAACAAGCATAGATTGGAATTCCATCAAGTATATTACTGCACTCACCAATGTGATCTCCGTGATAGTGAGTTAACAATACTGCATCACAATTCGGAGTACCCTCTGTTATTCCTTCTATTATCAGTTGTTCTTGATTTGTTCCCGGCAATGGACTACCAATGTCTATGGCAATTTTAGAATTTCCAAATTCAATAACAGTGCAGCAACCTCCAACCTGCTTTGTTCCCCTATATACAATTATCTTAATTTTATCATTGCTATTTATACTGCTTGATTGAATACTCAATAATATCTCCCTTATCTACGATATTAATAATAAAAACTGTAATATACTTCAATATGTATTCCAAATCAGGATTATCTTTCTTTTCTATAAACTGTTTCATTTGAAAATTATTATTAAGATTAAATAATCCTATCGCTGGGTGATAATAGTTATCATCTGTATCAGGCTCTATTGTGTATGTCAGTATTTCCGCAAACATTCTAGCAATTGATTCCTTGTTTCCTTTTGGTGGTTTAATCTCAACTGCATATTTTCCTTCGTCAGTTTGGATAATCAGATCGATTCCTCCTACCTTGTCATATGCATGTTTCATAGGGACTTCATAATCAACGACATATATTGAACCTATATTCTTCCACTTTTTCTCTAATTCGCACGACATACACTCATTCATATCAAAACCATAGTATTTCATGCATCTACATATTCTCTTTTCTGTAGTACGTGAAGAATTACATTTTTTACACTCATTATGATTCGGTTTGCTTGGTTTTTCGGATATCTGCCCTTCAAGAAATACTTTTCTTAAATATGATATTCTTTGGGGTTCCTCATTTGGCATATTACGCAAAATATTTGCAATTCTGTTTAATGCCTTATCAACATTTGATATATGTCTTATTTCTTTCGCATCCTTAAGCAATTCCATCTAGCTCTCTCCTTTCAAATTTGTAATATGCAACAGTCTCATAATTGATAATTTTCGACTTTTTAGATAGTGAATCTGATTTAATCGATCAATAAATCCTGCATCATAACCTATCTCGCATAATTTCATCTTCATGTTTTCTGTCAATTTCAGACCCCTCCTTACACGATGAACAATAGTAAACGCCTCTGGAATTTGAAGCTTATTCTTTACCAACTCAATAAAAAGAGTTTCTCGATCCGGATATTGTAAATCAAATTTATCTTCAGCATACATTCTCATAAGAGCCTCAATTTTTTCATGTACTGAATAAGCATTAATTCTGTCAAGAAATGATTCTATTTCTTTATATTCCCAGTACTGCAACAAACAAAATCTATGAACCGCGATATCCGCGCAACACATATTATCAATAAAATATTGATAAGCATATGTTGTAGTAAATGCTTCTCTCCAGCAGCAATAATTTGTCAATATATCGACAAAATATACCTTTTTTTCAATAGACCAGCAATCTTCAATCTGATCTATCTTTTTTAGCCAAAATGAACCCATCTTATTTATTGAAGGCATTGATGGTAAATCGTACATTTCAATAAACTGCTTATATCCACTGCTCTCATAATAAAATGAATTCCACAGTTCTTCATCGAATTCAATATTATCGCTTAATTTGGAAAACAATTCAATTAATAGTATTTTCGAGTACTGACCAAAATCATCCTTTGTCATCCTCACATCTTTATAACAGCTAACCAAATCATTAAATATATTATATTGAATAATTGATTTAGCAATATTGGAATCACCAGCGAGTTCAGTAATATAATAATATGATTTATCAAACCACTTAACATATTCCTTATTCATTTCAGCACCTCCTAGTAATCCCAAAGGGCCAAAACACAATGCCAACCTCTATTTTTATACTCAATTTCTGCACCGGACATGCGAAGAGTATCTATATATCTCTTTATACTTCGCTCACTTACCTCGAATCTATCCGATAGTTCTTTTGTAGAAATACCAGGATACTTACAAATATCTCTCATTACCATTAAAATCCTTGATATTCTCTCCGAGAAATCAACATCTCGTTTTGATTCATGCAAACATTTAAGTGCTGTCACACGGATGATTTTTTCATTTTCTAGAAACTCTTTAATATACTCTACACTCTTGATTTTTTCTAATTCAGAAATATATTCGACAAGGATAAGTCGCACTTCTGCTGGCTCAATCTCTTTATAATACTGAGCTACAGTTTTTTTACATTCGTCAGAAGCATCCTTTAAATTTGCAATGATTAAATCAGCTGGTATCGCAATGATATCCTGCCAGTCAGTTGCATATTTAAACTCACAACCTGACAAAACTTTCATCACCTGCTCCATTTCATCAGCTTTTAAGCCATATAATAATATTCTGTTGCAATTCTTTTCTTCCATATATTTTCACCTCCTTTTTCGGAGTATAGCATAACAAAACGGCATCCCTGTGGTTTCCAAATACTATTACATATTTAATTAATAAAATTAGAATTTACCTTCCCGACAAATCCCGATTTATACATATCCCAACAGATATTTCTTCATCATTATGATACATCATTCTTAATTGTCGAAGCAACAACTTAATTTCCGCTTCGCTTCACCTATGTCTCGGACTTTTGATTTTCTTCATAACCTACGGAGACAATGAGCCGAACCGGCACATGCTTCGCATGTGCTCGGTCTTCGAGCCTTCGGCCTATGTAAGCGCAAAAAATGACTGGTTTCAAGCAAGCTTGACCAGTCATTTTTTCATATTCATCGTGCAACCTCCTCTTCGCTCTGCTCCGAGTCGGTCTGGGACATTCGAATTCGAATAATTTACTTCATTGGCAATGCAACCTCGTTTTCGCTTCGCTTCGAGTCGGTCTGGGACATTCGAATTCGAATAATTTACTTCGTTCGCAATGCGACCTCCTCTTCGCTTCGAGTCGGTCTCGGACATTCGAATTCGAATAATTTACTTCGTTCGCAATGCGACCTCCTCTTCGCTTCGAGTCGGTCACGTGCGTTCGCACTATATAAATAAAAAAAGCGACTACACGCAAGTAAACTTGCGTAGTCGCTTTTTTTATTTATGCATTGCTCTCTATCTAGAACTTTCCAGCCTTAGCAGCTTCCTCAATAGAAACGGCTACAGCAACTGTCATACCAACCATTGGGTTGTTACCGGCACCGATGAGACCCATCATCTCAACGTGTGCAGGAACTGATGAAGAACCAGCGAACTGTGCATCTGAATGCATACGTCCAAGAGTATCTGTCATACCGTATGAAGCAGGACCTGCTGCCATGTTATCCGGATGAAGTGTACGACCTGTACCACCACCGGATGCTACGGAGAAGTACTTCTTACCCTGCTCGATACATTCCTTCTTGTATGTACCTGCTACAGGATGCTGGAAACGAGTTGGGTTTGTTGAGTTACCTGTGATTGATACATCAACGCCTTCCTTGTGCATGATAGCAACACCTTCCGGTACGGAATTTGCACCGTAGCAGTTAACCTTTGCACGAAGTCCCTCTGAATAAGACTTACGGAATACTTCCTTAACCTCGTTTGTATATGGATCGTACTCTGTCTCAACGTATGTGAAACCATTGATACGAGCGATAATCTGAGCTGCGTCCTTTCCAAGACCGTTAAGGATAACACGAAGTGGCTCCTTACGTACCTTGTTAGCCTTCTCAGCAATACCGATAGCACCCTCTGCTGCAGCGAATGACTCGTGACCTGCTAAGAATGCGAAACACTTTGTTTCCTCCTCAAGAAGCATCTTTCCAAGGTTACCATGTCCAAGACCTACCTTACGTGTGTCTGCAACGGAACCCGGAATACAGAAAGCCTGAAGACCTTCACCGATTGCAGCAGCAGCGTCAGCAGCTCTCTTGCAACCCTTCTTGATAGCGATTGCAGCACCTACAATATAAGCCCAGCAAGCGTTCTCGAAACAGATTGGCTGAATACCCTTAATCTGATTGTATACGTCTAATCCGGCGTCCTTAGTAATCTTTTCAGCCTCTTCCAAAGAAGAGATACCGTAGCTATTTAAAACGCCATTGATTTTGTCGATTCTTCTTTCATATGATTCAAATAATGCCATTTTCGTTACCTCCTCCTATTACTTTGTAATCTCTTTATCTGTTCTTGGATCGATGATCTTTACAGCATCTGCAACACGACCATACTGACCAACGGACTTCTCATAAGCTGTATTAGGGTCATCACCCTTCTTGATGAAGTCTGTCATCTTACCAAGGTTAACAAACTGATAACCGATAATAAGATCATCTGCATCAAGAGCGATACCTGTTACATAACCCTCAGCCATCTCAAGGTAACGAGGACCCTTCTTAAGAGTACCATACATAGTACCAACCTGAGAACGAAGACCCTTACCAAGATCTTCAAGACCGGCACCGATTGGAAGACCATCCTCAGAGAATGCACTCTGTGTACGTCCGTAAACAATCTGAAGGAACAACTCTCTCATAGCTGTATTAATAGCATCACATACAAGGTCTGTATTTAATGCTTCCATAACTGTAAGACCCGGAAGAATTTCAGCTGACATAGCTGCTGAATGTGTCATACCTGAACATCCGATTGTTTCAACTAATGCTTCCTGAATAATACCTTCCTTAACATTTAAAGTAAGCTTGCAGGCACCCTGCTGTGGTGCACACCAACCAATACCATGTGTAAGACCTGAAATGTCCTTAACTTCTTTTGCCTGAACCCACTTAGCTTCTTCAGGAATTGGTGCACAACCATGGTGAACGCCCTGAGCTACCGGGCACATGTTTTCAACTTCATGTGAATAAATCATTTTATGACTCCTTTCAATTATTGAATAATTTTGGGATATTTTTCAATTGAAAAACATCATTGGTTTTATTTTCGCATAAACTGTCGAAATAGTCTACTGTTTTTTTGAAAAAAAAGAACGAAAAAAACCGCCCAAATCGTGCATCTTTGTGCAAAATTATGAGCGGTTCAAATTCTTAATAAAAAAGATTACTTACTAGTCTGCTTCTTTGAAGCCTTTTCAGCCTTCTCAGTCTTCTCTTCTGCTACATCTTCGTCATCCTTAACAATCGCACTGCCTGCCTTCTCAATCTCGGCAATCGCATTCTTGTGCATAGGAATACGACAGTTCTTGTTGTTACCGAACTCAACGATAACAGTTGTATCGTCTACGATATCAAGAATTGTTCCGTAAAATCCACCGGTTGTCATGATGTTGTCACCCGGCTCCATAGCCTTGTGAAGTTCCTCAATCTGTTTCTTCTGCTTCTTCTGTGGGCGGATTAAAATAAAGTAAAATACAACAATCCAAACTAAAATTACTAAAATCATCGCTGTTGCACTTGTGCCCACACTTCCAGACGCGTTAGTCTCATCTAAAAACATTTTATATTCCTCCTAATGGTTGTTAAAGCCTTCTAATCTCATCTTTTTGTATTCAGCAAAACGATGCTCCTCTATGGCTTCACGAATCTCACTCATCATATTATTATAAAAATGAAGATTATGCAATACACAAAATCTCATTCCCAACATTTCTTTTGCCTTCAGCAAATGTCGAATATATGCCCTTGAATATCGCTTACAAGCCGGACAATCGCAATCTTCCTGAATCGGACGGTCATCCTTTTCATACTTCGCATTAAATAAATTCAGCTTGCCGTGATTTGTATAAACATGACCATGACGTCCATTTCTTGACGGATATACACAATCGAAGAAATCCACACCACGTTCTACAGCCTCCAAAATATTTGCAGGCGTTCCGACACCCATAAGATAGGTAGGTTTATTCTGTGGCAAATACGGAACCGTCACATCAAGAATATGATACATCTCTTCGTGAGACTCGCCTACTGCAAGCCCACCGATTGCATAACCATCCAAATCCATATCTACAATACGTTTTGCATGTTCCGTGCGAATATCATCAATGACGCCACCTTGATTAATACCAAATAAAAGCTGTGACTTATTGATAGTATCCTCCAACGAATTAAGTCTTGCCATCTCAACCTTACAGCGTTCAAGCCAACGCGTAGTGCGATCTACCGATGGCTGAATATAGGAGCGATCCGCTTTCGCAGGCGGACACTCATCAAATGCCATGGCAATTGTAGAACCAAGATTTGACTGAATTTGCATACTCTCCTCCGGCCCCATAAAAATATGTCTCCCATCTACATGAGACTGGAAGGTTACACCTTCTTCTTTTATCTTACGCAATCCGGCAAGAGAAAACACTTGAAATCCACCGGAATCCGTGAGGATTGGTTTATTCCAGGACATAAATTTATGCAATCCACCCATTTCTTTGATGAGCTTATCTCCCGGACGAACATGCAAATGGTATGTATTCGAAAGCTGTACTAACGTGCCGATTTCCTCAAGGTCCTCCGTCGAAACGGCACCTTTAATCGCGGCCACGGTACCAACATTCATGAATACCGGTGTTTGAATGACACCATGAACAGTATGAAATTCGCCTCTCTTGGCATTTCCATCAGTTGTAATTAGCTTGTACATGAAAATCTCTCTTTACTTTCTAATTTATTATGCAGGAAAAATCCCGTAAACACTCATTCTTCATCAGTCTATCATATCTTTTTCATAAAAGAAAGACCACAAAAACGTCTTAGAGCAAAATGATCGCATGCTATCACTCCGTAACAACCTTTTTTTGCGGAAGCGGTCCCGGAATGGAACCATCACCGCGATGAAAGCGTCCGTATAAAAAGAGTATTAACGACAAATTAACAGAACCAAAAAAGAAGAAGGATTGATTTTACACAGCATTCCCCTTATAATGCAAATATCACGTTTGGAGGTTTTCATTATGTTTCGCATTTGGGGCAAAATAATCAAAAACGGAAAAACAATCAACGATCATACTGTATGTATCGATGATTATACTATGACTCGCACAAAAAAGGTGTACCAAGCCCTGGACGAACTATGCTACACCTTTGATCTTTCAAAACCGATATGGTTGCAATCAAACCAAACTGATTTTCTATATCATGCAAGAACACGTTTCACGCAAGATAACTTTATTGATTCGATTGATTTTGATTATCTTGATTTTCAAGTAATTGAGGAAGAATATTAACCTTCTGACTTCAGATTACCGATAATCTTAGCTACTTCATTTAATTCTACAATGAATGCGTTTAATTCTTCTAAGTTTGTCTCGCAAAGTGCTGCCGAAGACTGTGCATTTGCAGCGATTTCTTCACTTGCTGCCTGCTGATTTGCAAGACCGTCAATAATTGCATTGTTTGATGCATCAAGGTTTCCGCTAAGCTGATCCAACTGCTCCATACAGTTATGTAATTCATCTACCACACCGGAAATCGCCTGGAACGAATCGTCAACTGCCTCAATATACTTAGACTGCTCATCAACCGATTCCACACTTTGGCGAACCAATGTTGATGTCTGATTTGCAAGCTCTGTAATACCACGGAGCAATTCTGTAATACTGTCTATCGAATTACGTGTATCATCTGCAAGCTTACGAATCTCATTTGCAACGACTGCAAAACCACGTCCCTGCTCACCGGCTCTCGCGGCCTCAATCGAAGCATTTAAGGCAAGCAGATTTGTCTGACTTGAAATCTGGTAAATGATCTGTGTAATCTCTTCAGCGGATACAATCTTATCACAAAGATCCATCGAAACTCTTGTTACGTCCTGATTAGCAACATTGATTTCATCGGAACGCTCTTTCAGGCTATCAATAATCTCCACACCCATCTGCACGGACGAAACGGCTCTCTTGGTAGCTTCAACGGTTGCATCCTTCACATCAATCAGGTTATCGATAACGTCCTGAATCTGCTGTGTCATAGTAGTGGAATTCTCCATATTTTCAGCTGTATCTGTAACGCCCGCTGAAATTGCATTGACTGATTTTGTAACTTCCTCTGTCGCAATCTGGAAATTATCAAGTCTTGACTGGAGCTGCTCGATATGGGCATTTCCTTCTTCAACGACCTTAACCATACTCTCATTGATTTCTTCCTGATAAGCCACATGGTACTCAATCTCCTGCTTATCTGTTTCCTGCTCACGAAGTGTTATATCGCAAGCGGTACGAATTCCATACGAAAGAATTGTAACGAATAAAAAGAATTCAACCCAAGGCAATGCAGCTACTAATCCAACCTCCGAAATCTCCATAATCGCCCAAATCATACTTCCGAGAATCGCAAGTCCGCATGTAGCTAATGTATGCATATTATCCATATAAATGACACACATACTGATAACACATACAATCGGAAATGCATCTATCCAGGATCTCGAATTAAAACCACATATAGAAGTAAGCAGGCAGAATAATGTCATTGAAGTATATTTTGTCAGCTCACTTCTGTCATTCATAATCTGAAATACAACATTGCCTACTGCATACAAACAAAACAGCACAAGGAATACCCCTAAGCCCTCCTGTCGTTTATGGTTCAAAATCATAATCAAAACCTTGGCTACAGCAAATGCTGTCATAACTTTCACTGATAGATCATTTTTCTTTGCTAATCTGGTCCCGTTCATCGTGCATCCACCTCTCATCAAAAAGTATTCTAAAAGCATATTTTTCATCCGAAATAATCTATAAAAAGTATATCAAATTACCGAATTAAAGTCCATCATTTTATTATCTGAAACCCTAGTTTTTTTTCATATTTTTATAGTTTTCGCTATTTTTTTCACAAAGCTTTCCAAATTTGTCCAAAACTCTCATTTTTTTGCGATTACATTTATAGAAATTTCTCATTATTTTCTTGTGCTTTATACTTAAAAATGTTATGTTAAAGTGGATTTGCTACTATTCGAAAAAAATTATTAAAAGAGGTATGTATGTTTCAAATTCAAAATATATCAAAAGCGTATGGCAAACGACAAATTTTAAAGGATGTATCACTTACTGTAAATGACGGAGAAGCTGTCGGTATATTAGGGGTCAACGGTTCGGGCAAATCAACCTTTTTATCGTCCGTTGCTGCCATGTACGCAAATAATCCTGAAGTTTCCATCGGATACATTCCACAGGAAAATCCACTGTTGGACGAATTAAAACCGGTTGACAATATCAAGCTTTGGTCAAAAGCAAGCAAGGCTTCAATCCTAGAGGCACTGTCAAGTGAGCCGCTATGCCACCTTGGAATCAACAGCTTTATCGATACACCTGTCAAAAAAATGTCGGGCGGCATGAAGAAACGTCTTTCACTTGCTACCGTCCTTATTGACAAACCAAAGCTTTTGCTTATGGATGAGCCGTTTGCCGCCCTGGATCTTACAGCAAAGCATGATATTCTTGGATTCATGGGACTTCATCTTCGTCAGGGAGGCAGCATTATTGTCGCTTCGCACGATGAAGATATTTTCCGATTTTGTAATCGGGTATTTTTACTCAAAAATGGTATTCTTTATGACACAGCAGAATTTCAGGCTAAGGGTATTAGCTATGTAGATATTTTAAGGAGCGAATAACATGTCTCGTTTTTCATATTTTACACGTCTGCTAAAAGCCGACCTAAAACGTGTGACAAAGTACATTCCTTCTCTTCTTATTTCAGTCTGTATTTTATTCACGGTTTGCGCTTCTGCGGGGTATGTAATTTCAAAAAACTTATACAAAGAAAACAAGTTTACCGCAGTGAATGTCGGTTATTATCTTTCTCCAAGTGAGGACTCCGATATGACTGAGCTTGCACTTGGTATGTTAAAAAAAATGGAAAGTATTGAAGAAAGTGCCTCTATCTTTCCGGTCAACACAATTGAAGATGGATATCGTATGCTTGAACAGGGGGAAATTTTGTTTTTTATTATCGTCCCGGAAGACTTTTTTACCGGTCTCATGGACAGTACAAACACGCCTCTTGAGGTTGTTGTTCAGGATACTTCGACAATATCCTCCTATGTGGCAAATGAATTGTTCTTATCTTATGCAAACTATCTGACGACCGCCCAGGCAGCCATCTATAGCGTTATTGACACACTACGTGCACATGAGTTTGATGAAGATTTTGTGTACCAAACGGATATGAAAGTAAATCTTGTTTTCACGGAGCGTGTAATCAACAAAGACAGCTATATTCAGACTGTTGATGCTACCGGAGAAGGAAACGGAACGCTCATTCAACATTATCTTTCAGCCGCAGTTATGCTTGTTTTGTTGCTGCTTGCAGTTATATTAATGCCGTTTATACAAGGACATAATTCCGGTGTAACCAAAGTTCTTAAGACGCATAAAATCAATAACTTTCACATTTTTATAAGCAATGTGATTTGCACAATTCCGGCACTTTATATTTCGTACATTCCCTGTTTCATCGGACTTAGCATCTATAACAAACAAATTTTTGGATTCGGTCTTATCACCGTTATTCCGGCAATCATTCTACTCGCATTGATTATGAATCTTGCCGGCATATTCAGCCGTCATGTATTTACAGGCAACATGATTGTATTTTGTATCACATTGGCAATCACTTACATCGGAGGCGGATTTTTGCCGCATGCCATGCTTCCTTCTGCCATACAGAAGATTTCCGCATTTTTGCCCGGTGAATACTTAATCAAACTATTTGGACATTCTCTATTTGGTCTATAAAAGGAGCTTTTATGCAGTTTATTAACAGATTTACAGTTTTTACAAAAAGAATATTGGCACATAAGATGTATTTAGTGATGTTGGCGGTGCTTGTGTTTCTCACAGGCTTATACAAGCTGCTTCCTTCTAAGGAGCAGTCCACTGACATAAAAGTCGCCATCTGCTGTGAAGACACGGGAGAATATTTTGACGCTTTGATGGCTGAAATCGAACGAAGTAATTCTATTTATACCTTTTATATCGTAAATAGCGAGGATACTTTGCTTAACGACGTAAAATCATCATATGCCGAGTGTGGATTTGTAATTCCCGATAATTTCTTTCAGAGCTTTATCGATGGTACAGCCGATGAAAATCCGATTCGCATGTACAAAACACCTTCTTCTACACTTCCTTTTTCCATTTGTGAAACATTGTTTGCGCAGACATACCAGATTGTCGCCGAACAGCTTATGCTTTCTTGCACAGACTTAGATGCCTACGATGAGGAGCTTGTTTCCATTTACCATGATTACACATCCGGTGACGAAGTCTTCCGGCTTATGGATGTAACAGACCATTCTTTTGACTTTAAAACAATGATTTATCGTATTAACATACCTGTTTTTGAAATTACCGTATTACTAATTTTATTTGCAGGTCTTCTTGGCTTACTCTTGTATCAGAAAGACAAGGAAAAAAGGATATATCTTGCACAAAATAACAGAAATCTTTTTCAGCTTAAAGCATTATCCGTTTTGACATCCCTCTTGCCGATTCTTTCAGTCGGCCTTATTTGCAATGTCATCACCTATGGATTTGCCGAGCAGGTGCTTCAAGTACTGCTTACAGCAATTGCAGTTTTTTTCCTTGCCATGCTCTTAAGCTTTTTCATAAGAAAAAGCACCCTTCTTGAAAAGGTGCTTCCTCTTATTATGCTTATATCTGTCATCGGCGTGTTTGTAACAACACTCTAAGCATTATCCAAATATTTCATCTCCAATATCAATAACAGCCCTTGCGCCGGATGCCTCTGTGATTGCAACAACAAGCTTATCCTTGCTGTCAACCGGAACCTCCAACCAAAATACAACTTCATCTGTAAACACTTTATCAACAACGCGAACATCCGCGCTTTCTATGATATACTGGATTTTTCCCATATCCGCATAATCTGTTGTAACCTTAATTGGATAAATGCGTTGTTTTCGCTTTGTTTCACAATTTCCGAGCGCTTCCTTTGCGGCATCGGTATAGGCGCGAACAAGTCCTCCGGTTCCAAGAAGCGTGCCTCCAAAATATCGCGTAACAACAATACAGATATTATGAATCCCGGAACCGTTAATTACCTCTAAAATTGGTTTTCCGGCTGTTCCCTGAGGCTCCCCATCATCCGAAAACCGAAGAAGGGGCATCTCATCCCCTATCGAAAACGCAAAACAATTGTGTCTTGCATCATAGTGTTTTTTCTTGATTTGCTCCACAAATGCATAGGCCTCTTCCTCAGAGTATACAGGCTTAATCTGGCCGATAAAGCGAGACTTTTTTTCGACAATCTCTCCTTCACCACCCGATACTAATTCTAAGTAGCTTTCTAACATATTCTCTCCTACTTTGAATCCAAGAGCTTCTTTAATTCACTCATGAATGTATTTACATCCTTGAATTCACGGTAAACAGATGCAAAACGAACGTATGCTACCTGATCAAGATCCTTCAACTCATCCATAACAATCTCGCCAATCTGTTTACTCTCAATTTCCTTAACTTCCAATGTAAATATCTTATTTTCGATATTATCAATACAGTTTTCAATCGCAACTGCTGACACCGGACGCTTATGACAGGAACGAACGACACCGGACTCAATCTTCTGACGGTCGTAGGTTTCACGATTCTTATCCTTCTTGATTACAATCAGCGGGATTGTTTCAACCTTCTCATATGTAGTAAAACGTTTTCCGCATTCGTCGCATTGGCGTCTTCTGCGGATTGCCTGATTATCATCTGCCGGTCTTGAATCAATTACGCGTGTATTATCATCTCCACAAAATGGACATTTCATAGTTTTCTCTCCTTTTGTCTCTACAATTTGCCTTTATCATGAGCCCTTCGCAAATCGCAAGGGTCCAAGTCTACCAGAACAATATCCGGTCCGATTCGAACTATGTCACAAAACCGAATGTAATATTCTGTTCCGAATCCAAAGCAAGGAAATAGCTTCCCTCCGCTTGGTACAATGATTGCAACTATGCATCCTTTTTCACAATCAAATTCGATATCCGATACATAGCCAAGTCTTTTACAATCCTTGCAATTTATTACTTCTTTTTCCCTTAATTCCAAAAAACGCATAAAATACCTTTTTGTATTAATATATGGGAAAGTAAAATAATTCGTGTCTTAACGCTTATCGCCCATAAAGAAAATAGCGATTGTTCCCGGACCCGAGTGGGCTCCGATTGTCGGCGTTACACCACTGAATATGATTTTGCCCGGATGATACATCTCCTCAATCAGCTTTGCAGTATATTTTGCATCCTCATCAACATCAGCATGACAGACAACAATCAAGTCCTGCTTATCCTTATAGCTGCCCATACACTCGCCCATGTTGCTGACAAGCTGTGCCAAAGATTTCTTTCGTCCACGAACCTTAGACTCCGCAACGAGCTTTCCTTCGTTATCAACATGTAAAAGCGGTTTAAGATTAATCATTGTACCGATAGTAGCGGCCGCCTTTGAAATACGACCACCCCGCTGCAAATATTTTAAATCTTCAACGGTAAACTTGTGAACAATATTTCGTTTAACAGATTCAAGATTCTCATAGTTTTCTGTAACAGACATACCATTTTTCTTATTTTGAACAGCAATGTTAAGTAAAAATCCCTGCCCTCCGGATGCACACAGAGAATCAATTACGCAAATTGTTGCATCAGGATATTGTTCTTCAAGCTCGGCTTTTACTATAAATGCATTGGAAACGGTACTGCTTATTCCCGATGACAAACACATAAATAAAATATCTTTGCCATCCTTTAAGCATGCCTCAAAATGCTCTGTAATCTCTTCAATATTGGCAGCTGCCGTTTTGGTCGGTAACCCTTCCCGCATTTTGTCATAGAATTCCTTTGGTGTCAAATCGCGTTCGCGGCCATAGGTTTCACCACCAATCTCATACAAAAGATGTACAATATCAACATGATTTTCCTCTGCAAAAGTTGCCGGAAAATCATTTGTTGAATCCGCAATAATAACGTAATCTCTTCCCATCATCTACTCCTTCTCTATTTAATAATCTTGACCGGACACTTTTCTTTACAGATACCGCAACCATCACACTTACTCTGATCAACATGTGCAAGGAAATTCTCTACCGTGATAGCACCCTGCGGACAGTTCTTCTGGCAAATACCGCAACCGATACAACCAACCGAACATACTGCCTTAACATCCTTTCCAAAATCTTTTGAATTGCATGAAACAACTGTCGATGCCTCATAAGGAATCATCTCTATAATATGACGCGGACATTCTGCGACACATTTGCCGCATGCTTTGCATTTTTCTTTGTCAATCACAGCGACACCGTCAACAATCGCAATTGCATCGAACGGACATGCCTTTACACAGGAACCATATCCAAGACATCCATACGCACAGCCCTTAGGACCACCACCCGGTGCATTTGCGGCAAATTTGCAATCCTGCGGACCAACATACTCATAAACATCCTTTGCTTTGTTGCAATCGCCCGCACAACGAACATATGCCATCATACGTACAGAATCAGCCTCTCCGCCGACGATTCCTATAATCTGCTTTGCTACAGCCTCTCCACCAACAGGACAAGCATCCGGCTTAGCCTCACCCTTTGCAATGGCCGCTGCAAGACCGTCACATCCCGGATAACCGCAACCACCACAATTGTTTCCCGGCAAAGCGTCACGAACCTTTATTTCTTTTTCGTCAACTTCAACCTTGAACTTCTCGCTCGCTATTCCAAGGAGAACTCCGGCTAAAACACCGACAACACCTACAACCGCTGCTGCGATTACTATTGAAAGTATATCCATATTCTCCTCCTTTTATATCAAACCATTCAGTCCCATAAACGCAATTGCCATAAGACATGCCGAAATCAAAACAATCGGCGCACCCTTGAAGCTTTCAGGAACATCATTATGCTCTGTCTTCTCTCGAATACCGGCCATAATGATAATTGCAATGGCAAATCCGACTGCAGACGCAAAACCATTCACAACGGATTCTAAAATGGAATATTTATCCTGTACATTCTTAAGTGCGATACCAAGTACGGCACAGTTTGTTGTAATAAGAGGCAGGTAAACGCCAAGTGACTGATACAACGACGGTACAGCCTTCTTAAGGAACATCTCAACAAACTGAACAAGCGCTGCAATTACTAATATGAACACAATCGTATTTAAATACTTTAAGTCAAGTGGCTTGAGCACAAACGTGTAAATGATACTTGTCACCGCAGATGCGATTGTCATAACGAAGATAACTGCGCCACCCATACCTGCTGCCGTATCAATCTTCTTTGATACACCAAGGAATGGACAGATTCCCATAAACTGGCTCAGGATAACATTATTGACAAGTGCTGCTGATATAGCTAATAAAATCATATTCATGTCTTAATCCTCCTTTGCCTTTTTTTCTTCGTTGTTTGATGATTCCGCATCAGAATTTTCAGCCTTATCAGCTTCTGTTGACTCCTCTGCTACGATTTTACCTGCACACATCATATTTTGACAACCGGCACAATCCGCAAGCTTACAAAGCTTTGGCTCCTCGCCCTTTTTGTTAGCCTTTTTGATGTTGCAATGATTGATAAATGCAATAATGAATGCGAGTACAAGAAATGCGCCGGGTGCCGAAATAATAATTCCGACCGGCTTGAACAAGCCCTGTGCATCCATGAAATCCTTTATTTTATCACCTGCATTATTGTTTATGAAATCGTTAAGCTTATCAAGAAATGCATATCCAAAAATGCTTCCCGCACCAATCACTTCACGAATAATACCGATTGTCGTAAGACCAACCGTAAATCCAAGGCCCATGCCGATTCCATCAAAAACGGAAGGAATAACCGGATTTTTAGATGCATATGCCTCAGCACGTCCTAAAATAATACAATTCACAACAATAAGCGGAATAAACAAACCAAGACTCGAATTCAAGCTTGGAACATATGCCTGCAATAAGAATTGCACGATCGTAACAAACGAAGCAATAATTACGATAAATGCAGGAATACGGACTTTGTCAGGAATGCACTTCCGAAGCAGTGCAATCATAAGGTTACTCATCGTAAGAATAACCATCGTTGTAAGTCCCATGCCTAAGCCGTTAATCGCCGATGTTGTTACCGCCAGAGTCGGACACATACCGAGCATCTGTACAAAGGTAGGATTCTCTTTGATAATACCATTGTGTAAACGTTCCACTATTTTACCCATCTTAGTACTCCCCCTTTACACAAATTAATACAGCATTGATTGCATCAACAACGGCCGTCGAAGTAATTGTTGCACCGGAAACAGCATCAACCTGGTAAAACTCTGACGCATCACCCTTATGAAGTTCAAACTCTGATACCAATCTTCCAATGAACTGATCTACAAATTCCGGTTTTGTAACTTCCATACCGAGACCGGCTGTCTCTGAAATCTTGAGGAAGGTTAAACCTGTAACTTCCTTCTTGTAGGTAATACCTAACGCAAACTGAATGTCACCACCGTAACCGGCACTTGTTGTAACAAGGAATACGTATCCTGCTCTGTAATCACTTAACGCAACCATGACTTCATCGATCGTAACACTTGTATATCCTGCGTCATGAATCTTCTCATTTAGTGCTTCTAAAACTGCCGCATCATCTACATCATCATACACCTCAGAATAAGGGACAATTTCATATGCAAGCGGATATACTTTCCGGTAAGCCTCTTCCTTTGCCTGCTGTTCGGTCTTTTCAATCGGTTCCTTTGTTATATTGTAAACCGTACCGAGTGCTGCACCCATAAAAAGAGTAATCAGACATATTGCAATCACTGCACGCATAACGCCCTTGAAATCCGTCGGTGTCTTTGCTGTTTTGTCAACCTCCTCAGGCTCTGCAGTTGTTTCTTCTTTCTCTTGCTTTATTTCCTTCTTATCTTCGGCACCTTTTGCCTTTGCGTCTGCACCAAATGCTTTTGGTACAGTCACTCTCTCAATTAAAGGAACAAGAAGATTTGAAATAATAATTGCAAAGGATACGCCTTCTGCACTGCCGCCAAAAATACGAAGTACAAAAGTAAGTAAACCTAAAATAATAGCATAAATAATCTTACCGACCGGTGTAATCGGAGAAGTAACATAATCAGTTGCCATAAACCATGCACCAAGCATCAATCCGCCGCCGCAAATATGTGCGGCTGTGTACTCTGCAACATCATAATTCTTCGTCAATGCGTAGATAGCGATGCATGCAGCAAAAGTACCAATGTAAATGAGTGGAATCTTTGGACTGATTACACGACGAATCAGCAAATACGCCGCACCGACAAGCAATGCAATGGTTGATGTCTCGCCGATTGTTCCGGCTGTATATCCAAAGAACATATCACGAATGGATACAGAACCACCATTCTTTAAAATCGCAAGCGGTGTTGCTGTAGATACACCGTCATAGACAAAGGATGTCATGTACTTTGAAAATGAAAGTAACAGGAAACATCTCGCGCCAAGTGCCGGGTTCATGAAATTCTGTCCTAATCCGCCAAATAGCTGCTTGACTACGATAATCGCAAATGCAGAGCCAAGTACTGCCATCCATACCGGCAATTTCGGCGGTAAATTAAGTGCAAGCAAAAGACCTGTTAGCGCCGCAGAATAATCATTTACTGTGACCTTCCTGTGCATTCCTTTTTGGAAAAGTGCTTCCACTCCTACACAAGTTAACATACAAACGGCTGTAAGTAATAATACATACCAGCCATGTAAATACAATCCAAATCCAAGCGCCGGCATAAGCGCTACCATGACATCGAACATGATATCCGATGTAGTATCTTTACTTCTCACATGAGGAGATGAAGATATCTTTAAGTTCAATTCTGCCATCGTCTTCTACCTCCTATTTCTTTTTGTTCGCAAGTACAAGCTTACGTGTACCGGCAATCATCTGTGTCAAATGTCTTCTGGCCGGACATACATAAGAACAACAACCACATTCGCAGCATTCCATACCATTGTTTTTAACAAATGCATCAATGTCATTGCGTGCTGCAAGTGTAGCAAGCTTATTTGGCATTACGCGCCCCGGACATACTTCTATACATCTACCGCAACGAATACATGCACTTGGCTCCATTTCAGCAACTGCATCCTCCGATAGTGCCAGAATCGCTGAAGAAGACTTTGTGGCAGGAATATCGGTTGTATAAATCGCCTTACCCATCATAGGTCCTCCTGCAACAAGCTTCGCAGGATCCTTCGAAAAACCTTCTGCACAGTCAATCAATTCCTGATAATTCGTACCAATCTTCATACGAATATTGCAAGGATTCTTAATTGCATCTCCGGAAACTGTCACAAGACGTTCCGTAAGAGGCTTCCCTTCACGAACGGCCTCACAAATTGCATAAACAGTATCTACATTATGTACGATACAACCTGCATCCGCAGGAAGCATGCTCGAATTGATATAACGACCTGTGTTCGCAAAAATGAGCTGACGTTCTGCACCTTCCGGGTACTTTGTAGGCATAGCATTCACGCGAATGCGCGCATCACCGGCGAGCTTATCCTGAAGCAGCTTAATCGCCTTCGGCTTATTGTCCTCAACAGCAATAATACCTTGTGCATTCGGAAAAATCGCGAGCACGATACGCAAGCCTTCAATGACCTTATCAGAATCATCGATAATTCTTCGATAATCAGACGTAAGGTATGGTTCACATTCGGAAGCATTCACAATAATAAAATCTATATCGTCAAGATTCTTAGGTGAAAGCTTAACATGTGTCGGGAAACCGGCACCACCCATGCCAACTATACCGGCTTTTTGAATCGCATCGATGACTTCCTCCCTTGTAAGTTCATCGAGCGGCTTGTCATTTGGTGTATATGCCAGTGTTTCATATTGTTTGTCATTTTCGATAATGATGGAATTGACCTTTGAACCTGAAGATGTAAGACGTGGTTCAATCGTCTTAACCGTTCCGGAAACGGACGCGTGAATATTTGCAGATACAAAACCTGCAGCTTCAGCAATAAGTTGTCCGGCTAATACCCGATCGCCTTTTTTGACAATTGGTTTGGCCGGTGCCCCAATATGCTGACTCAGGGGATAAACCATATCACCTTGTGGCAGGTAATCAATTACATCCTTTTCCTCCGTGAGTTCCTTGCCCTCATAAGGATGGATGCCTCCTTTAAATGTAAATTTCATGTTCTTAACCCCACTATTTTGAAAAATATAATTAAATTATAATACATCTTGTGTTTTTTATCAATTAAAAGTCGAGGAAAACACATGAATTTCACAGTCTTTCTTTTGTTGTTTTGAAATTGGGAAATTGTTTAAAATCGAATATTTTTTAAGAGATAAGATGCAAGTAATCCAATTGCAAGACCTGCCGCCAAACCGGTCACAGAAAGCACAACCATATAATACAGAATACTTGCGTTTTCCATGGCAATCGCAGCGACGATAAGCTGACCTGCATTGTGTGCAATCGCACCACAAATACTGACTCCTGTCACCGTAAAAAAGGGCAGCTTACGGACAAGCCACATAATCCCCATACTAAGAAATGCGCCGGCAAGACTGTATACAATCACAAGGGGATTTCCAAATAAAATGCCGGACAAAACGATACGTCCGACACTAATGATTACCGCATATCCGATACCAAGTCGGATTAATGCGATAATTGTTACAAGATTTGCAAGTCCAAGCTTAATTCCCGGAACAGCAAAATTCATAGGAACAAGAGATTCCAGATAAGAAAGCACCAGAGCAAGCGCAATCAAAACGCCGCAAAGCGCAGTCATACGATTATGATTCGAATGATTTGACTGCTTATTCTTTGACACTACTCTTTTACCTCCACAACAAGCTTATGCGGCAGACAAACGATTGTCTCGCCCTCAACAGAAATCGGCTGATGCCTGACGCAAATATGATCCCGGCAATCTGCCTCTGCCACGTAAGCCTTGCCATCTTGAACCTTAATGATGTTATATCCCTCTGCAGTAACTATCTTTACCTCAGCATCCTTCACAAGCTTTAATTCTTCTTTTACGGTACCGTCTATTGTTACAACCGCTTTCGCACCCTCGTCAGCCGTAAAATATCTCCACAAAAGGGCCGAGATTACAAGAAACAAAATTACGACAATCAAATAAATATCGCCCTTTGAAATCATTTTTGTTTCGCTCTTATCCATACACTCTTACCTGTCCCGGTTTTAATGTAATCGACTTTTGGGCTTCCTTTTGTGCCATAGAAGCACGAAGTGCTGTGCCGAGCTTGTAATCCTCTGCCATATTATCAAGCATACACCATAGTCTTGTATCCTCGTCCGAGAGCTCGATTGTGATATTTTCCTTGCCCCAGTTTGAGACAATGAGCGCATAGCCTTCCTCTGCACGACGATAAAAGGCAAATACATCCTTTATTTCCTCATATGCAGGTTCAAACCTTCCGTAAACGAAAACATTTTCGTATATCTTATTCTTACGAAGGGCAAGAAGTGCACGATAGAACGAAAGAATTGATGTCGGATCATCCATTTGCTTTGCAACATTAATTTGTCTGTAGTTTGGATTCACCGGAAACCAAGGTGTTCCCGTAGTAAAACCACCCTCTGGCTCATCACTCCACTGCATCGGAGTCCGGGCATTATCACGACTATATAAATTGCACAGTGCAAGAGCATCCTCCTCGGAAAAGCCTCGCTCAATTGCCTGATGGTACTGATCAATTGTGTTTATATCATTGTACGCATTTATATCATCCAGCTTTATATTTGTCATACCGATTTCCTGTCCCTGATAAAGGAACGGAATTCCATGCTGCATAACCATAATTGTTCCAAGCAACTTACAGCCTGCTTCACGATCAATCCACTCCGGAAGGAAAATGTTTAACCCTCTCGGTTCATCGTGATTCTCGATGATATTTGCCATAAAACCGACATCCTGTGTTTGTAATTGCGACTGAATGATTGTCTGTTTTAATTCCTCAAACGTAACACTGTGCGATGCAAACCAACCATGCTCACAGTTTGTAAGGAGATGAAGGGAAAAATCAAAAATGCTAGAAAAATGTCCATTCTTCCCAATGAACTCTTCCAGAACACCATCCTCCATATTGAACACTTCCCCAACAGTAAAAGCATCGTATTTTGCAAATGTATTTGCACGAAGCTTTGTAAGCATTGTACCGATGGATTCGTTATCCCTGCATGCAAGCGCATTTGAAACGATTTTTTCTGTTTCGCAAAGTCCATCCGGTCCGTCCGGCTCATACGATGGGAAGCTTGTGTCCTTTTTGATGTTAATAATTGCATCAATACGAAATCCCGCAACGCCCTTTTCGAGCCACCAGTTCACCATATCATACACTGCCTGTACGACAACGGGATTATTCCAATTAAGATCCGGCTGTTCCTTTGCAAAGGAATGATAATAGTAGAGGTCATCATGTCCCGGAACACGTTCCCACATATTTCCACCAAAATAAGAGCGATAATTGCTTGGCTCCCTGCCGTCTCTTCCTCGCTCAAAATAAAATCTCTTTCCGTATTCACCTGTCGGATCTTCTAACGCCTTTGTAAACCATGTATGCTTATCGGAACAGTGATTTACAACAAGATCCATAATAATATACATATCACGTTTTTTTGCCTCGGAAAGAAGAGTCATAAAATCCTCCATCGAACCAAAACAATCCATGATTTTGTAATAATCTGCGATATCATAGCCCTGATCAACAAGTGGTGATTCGTAAATCGGGCAAATCCAGAGGATGTCAATTCCAAGCTCCTTCAGGTAATCAAGCTTACTGATAATGCCCGGCAAATCACCGATGCCGTCACCATTTGAATCTTTAAAGCTTTTTGGATAGATTTCGTAGGCAATCTTGTTGTGCCACCAGTGTTTTTCAATATTCGTCTGACTCATATTCACCTCTTAAAATACACCAAGGTGCTCAAGCAAAAGCTTTACACCAATTAATATCAAAATAATACCACCTGCAAGCTGTGCCTTTTTTTCGTACTTTGCTCCAAACAAATTACCGAGTTTTACACCTACAAAGGAGAACAAAAACGTTATGATACCGATAAAAGAAACCGCCGGTACAATCTGTACGCTCAGAAAAGCAAACGTAACCCCGACAGCAAGTGCATCAATACTTGTTGCGATTGCCATGATGAACATCGTCTTCACGCCAAAAGAATCGTTCACTTTCTCCTCATCCTCCTCTTTTGAGAAGGTTTCCTTTATCATATTACCTCCAATAAATGCAAGCAATGCAAATGCAATCCAATGGTCAAAGGACGTGATTGCCTTTGCAAAAGCAGAACCAAGCAAATAGCCGATAAGCGGCATAAGCGCCTGAAAGCCTCCAAACCAAAGTCCTGCAAGACACATTTGCTTTACGGATACTTCTTTTGTTGCAAGCCCTTTACATATCGATACCGCGAACGCATCCATAGACAGGCCTACAGCCAAAACAAATAATTCGATTAATCCCATTGTTTTCTCCTAGACCGTCTGATTTACAAGCACGGCCTTGATTTCATCTACATTCGTATAACCGTTTTTATCCATAATATATTTGAGTGCTTCCTGAATATCTTCCTCAGAAAGAAAAATCTGTTTGCTCTTATCGGTAACAACCGTACAGCCGCCCTTCATATCACAACAACGGCCCGGACAGGCGTTTTTTGTAAGATTTTTTCGACTGATTGCGCCAAGCTCCTCAAGCACCTGAATCATACGATAAACCGTCGCAATACCAATACTTTCGTCACGTTTATGTGCCATAATGTACACTTCCTTACAGCACGAATAGTCTTCGTTGACAATGACGTCAACAATCGTCTTGCGCTGTTCGGTCAAACGGAAGCCCTGCTCCTTTAACATCGTATAAATGTCTTCCTTGCCAAGCTGCGCACGTCCAATCATCAAATTCTCGTTCGCCATATGCGCCTCCTAATAACGAAGTAACTTTTCAACTAGTCCTTCATAATCTTTGAAACAAAGCCCGCTGTCACAAGATCTGTTATGCCACTGAACAACAAGCCTGCACCAATAATCACGATTAAAACTCTGCCCGCCGAAAATGGGTTAAATGCCGAAAAAAGTCCGATTGCAACTGTAACAGCGGCTATAATCATCACAGGCTTAGCCTTATTGGACTTCACGCGTAAAAGAGCAATACCCTGTTCCAGCTTCAGGACACCGCAAATTAAAATAAAGATGCCAAACACAAGTGGAATGATCGAGATAAACATCTTTGCTACAAGTCCTGCGAGAACGATAAATACAACACCAACGACAAAGTCGACCGGAGAGCCATATTCCAAATCTCCGTCTCCGTCCCTGTCTGTCTTATGAAAATAGCGAAGCAGACGGAACAATCCAAACAAAACAAGGACAATGGAAAGAACATACGCAATCGTTGACTGTGTCATTGATGGAAAGATTACCATAACAAGACCTGCTACAATGGTTGCTGCCGCGCGGAACAGTGTCTGATTACGAAATCTCTGAAACAAGGTTTTGCTCTTTTTCTCCTGTCTGTCGTCAACTACTTCTACTATCTGTAATTCGTTTTTACCCATAACAACTCTCCTTTATTCGTTAATGTGTTAACAAGCCTTCTTTATAAACGCCAAGAAGCTTAATTTTGTTATTGTTTTCAACAAGACGCAATGTATCACATACAACTTGTAATCGTTCATATAAAACATCAATCTCCAGATAGAAATTGTAGGTTCCAAGTTCCTGCTTTGTCGGTCTTGACATGATTGAAATAAGGTTAATTCTGTTATCATAGAAGTTCTTCAGTATTTCGAACAGCAATCCCGGACGGTCCTCTTTCGGCATTATGTAAACCGGGATACGAACCTTGTCAGAAGCCTTTACCCCCTGTAATTCCGTAGCCAGTCCGTCGTTGTTCCTAGCATCAACAACTCCATTTTCAAACACAACAAAGCGTGTATGATTGTAATCAGAATCCGTTACATCAAAATGGACAAAGCGTTCTTTTTCTTCTCGAGCGATATGAGTCGGAACAATAGCAGCCGAGCCTGCTTTGTTTTCAATACGATAATACGACTCCATATTGCTTTCTGTATTTACAATCTTCACATTATTCAAATCATTTATAAATTCTCTGCACTGACCCAATGCCTTAAACTGAACGTACAACGTATCAATCTCGTCCAGACTTTTTACATTGCCCACAAGTGAAAAAGCAACCGGAACGGTTATCTCATCCAAAATCCGTACCTCACGTTCCAGCAACAAATCCAATGTACGCATGACATACCCGTCCAATGTGTTTTCAATCGGAACGACGCCAAGCATCGGCTCTACAGACTGCTTTGATTCCAGCACCGCTTTGAACACATCATCAATTGTCGGATAGTAAACAGCCTCATAGGCAATATCATTATTTTTTTTGTGGCAAATCCCTACATATTGTTCATATGCCTTGTCACTAAAGGTCCCTTGCGGACCTAACACTGCTATCTTCATGTTGTATTCATCCTTTGGACGGATTAAACCGTGTGATAATAAAGTATAATATCTTCGTATTCGTTGTCCTTATTCAAAAAACCATTCGGAACAACGCCAATACGCTCGAATTTTAACTTTTCGTATAATGTAATCGCCGCCTTATTGGAAGCAACAACCGCATTAAACTGTAAAATCTCAAAGCCCTTCTTACCGGCTGTCCAAAGACAGTCCTTTACAAGTGCCTCGCCAACACGCATACCTCTTGCAGATGGTGCCACAGCAAAGCTTGCATTTGCAATATGTCCGCAACGGCCGATATTGTTTGGATGTAATATGTACAGACCTACAATCTTGCTGTCAAGCTCAACAACACCTGTGTATGTCTGTGTCGCAAAAAAATAAAGTGCCTCTTCGTCATCTAAAAGCGGGTCAATCTGAGGAAACGCACGTCCCTCCTCAACAACCTGATTCCAGATTTCGCGAATTGACGGAATATCCTGTTCGTTAAACTCTCTGACTATTATATGATCATCGCTCATGTATGATTGTCCTCTCTAAATCCAATCGTAATTGCCACCGGTAATTGCAAGGGAAAGTAAAATGTCCATCTTCTCAACATCCTCACCTTCGAGAATCTGTTGAAGCTTTGCGCTGTCCATTGAGACAGACATTTCTTCATCCGGACCTATTTCAAGATCAACATCCTCCTCACAATAGGGACATGGAATGCTGTCTGTTGTTTGCAGTGACAAAAACTTTGACCCACAGGCGCTACACATAAAGTATCCACACCTGTCGGTGCCATCGGGCACATAATACATAGTGTTATATCCTCCTAAATAACATAAAAAAATGAAAGTTTTGATAAAACTTCAATTTGTTATCATACATCAAAAAGTAGAATAATGCAAGTATACCACTGCCAGAAATAGGCAATGATATAATTGGACGAAACTATTTTTTTATGTTATTCTATTCTTATCATAATTAGGAGGTTTACAAATGAAAGACGACAACTTTAAGCCCTACATTCCGGCTGACAAGGTCACCCCTGAATTCACGGCCACATCAGTCATTCTAGGTGTTCTACTTGCCGTTGTTTTTGGCGCTGCAAATGCATACCTTGGCCTTCGTGTCGGTATGACAGTTTCTGCATCCATCCCGGCTGCAGTAATTTCCATGGGAGTCATCAGACTGATTCTCAAAAAGGATTCGATTCTTGAAAATAACATGGTTCAAACAATCGGTTCTGCCGGTGAATCACTTGCTGCCGGTTCCATTTTCACAATGCCTGCATTGTTTTTGTGGGCAAAAGAGGGATTATCTGACAAACCAAGTCTTATTACTCTCTCACTCATCGCATTATGCGGTGGTTTACTTGGTGTATTCTTCATGGTACCACTTCGTAACGCACTCATCGTTAAAGAGCATAATATCTTACCATATCCGGAAGGTACTGCTTGTGCGGAGGTTCTCCTTGCCGGCGAGGAAGGCGGCAACAGTGCAAAAACTGTTTTTGCAGGTATGGGACTTGCTGCCTTATTCAAAATGCTCGTGGATGGAATCAAGGTCATCCCCGGTGTTATCACTGCACCGGTTAAACAATTAAAGACGGAATTTTCGGCTGAGGTATATCCTGCACTGCTCGGTGTCGGATACATTTGCGGTCCTAAAATTTCTTCTTATATGTTTGCAGGCGGTATGCTTGGATGGTTTGTTCTGATTCCTGCAATTGTAATATTTGGCTCGAACACCATTCTGTTCCCGGGAACTGAAACAATCGGCGCCATGTATGCAGCAGATGGTGCAAGTGCCATTTGGAGCTCCTACATTCGTTACATCGGTGCAGGTGCTGTAGCAGCCGGCGGTATAATCAGTTTGGTCAAAACCTTACCACTGATTGTCAGAACGTTCCGTGATGCAATTCGCGGCATCAAAGGCGGTTCCGGTTCGAACACCCTTCGTACAGACAAGGATATGGATATCCGTTTTGTAATCGGCAGTATTATTGTGCTGACGCTTGCAATCTGGTTAATTCCGGCAATTCCTGTTTCTTTGCTTGGTGCACTTATTATCGTAGTATTCGGTTTCTTCTTCGCTACGGTATCATCACGTATGGTTGGTCTTGTAGGAAGTAGTAATAACCCTGTTTCAGGCATGGCGATTGCAACACTTCTTATCACATCACTCATTCTGAAGGTTACAGGAAAATCTGACATTGAAGGTATGATTTCAGCGATTTCCATCGGCTCGATTATCTGTATCGTTGCAGCAATGGCCGGTGATACATCACAGGATCTTAAGACCGGATTTCTTCTCGGTGCCACACCTAAGAAGCAACAGACCGGAGAAATTATAGGTACGATTGTTGCCGCCCTCACCATTGGCGGTGTACTTTTACTTCTCGACAATGCATGGGGCTTTGGCTCAACTGAGATTTCAGCACCACAGGCTACGCTTATGAAAATGATTATCGAAGGTGTTATGCACGGTAACCTTCCGTGGGCTCTCGTATTTATGGGCGTGTTTATCGCAATCTTCATTGAAATATTAGGTATTCCGATTCTTCCGGTAGCCATTGGTCTTTACCTTCCGCTAGAGCTTTCTGTACCAATCATGGCCGGCGGTATTTTAAGATATTTCATTGATAGGAAGAAAAAATCAGATAACAATAATCAGGAAAGCAGTTCCGGTGTTCTCTTCTGTTCCGGTCTCATCGCCGGCGAAGGCTTAATCGGTATTATCCTTGCAATCTTTGCTGTTGTCGGAGCCGACAAAGCAATCGATTTGTCCGATAAGATTAACACAGGAACCATTGGCGGCGTTGTATTGTTTATCGTTATGATGCTTTGTATTGCAAAGTCAGCTTCCGCTAAGAACAAAACTACCACAAATGAAAAAGAAGAGTAATTCATTCAAAGAACCGGAAATAGAATCGTAAAGGAAAACAGAATGAAAAAAAAGAAACAAGATGTTATTTCAACAAACTATTTGGATATGATTCCGATGCACAATGAAGCATATCCGTACACGATCGAGAATGACAAGGTTACTATTCACATAGAAAACCGCGGTATCATGAACCGCATCTGTCAGTTACTCTTTCACAAGCCTAAGGTGTCTTATGTACATCTGGACGAATTTGGCAATTTTCTTTGGCCGCTTATCGATGGCAATCGTACAATCTACGAGCTTGGGGATTTTGTGAAAGCCGAATTTGGCGACAAAGCGGAGCCATTGTACGAACGTCTTGCCAAATATATGAAGAACTTGGAAAGCTACTCTTTTATCATTATGAAACAACCATCTTACGACAATCCGGACGAATAGTTGATATCGATATTCAAAAAGGCTATGGGACATCGCCCATAGCCTTTTATTTATCCCGTGTCACTGTCTGCTTTGCAATCGTCGAATAACTGTAATGTATCACAACTGCAACGGTTAATATTAATGCAAACGTGATAATATTCACAAGGAATCTCGGCTTAACAGCACGTATTATTTCATTCATCCAACGATATCCGAATATCATCTGCACCGCATAGATTTCAAGCGTAGACGATCCAATCCACCGGACAATCCGACCGTCCGGTATCATGTCTGCAAGTATCACAAGACCAATGCACAACGGAATAAGCATAACAAAAAACATATCGATAAACGGTGTCTGCAATTTGCTTTTGAATGCAAAGAAATAAGCGAAAATACCTCCTACAATACAAAAGGCTATTCCAACCATTCCCTTCTCCCATTTCTTTTTTGATAATCGGCCAAGAAAGTCATATGCAGAAAGGTAATACCCGAGTAAAAATACCGGGATGCGATTCCATACAATAAAGATCGCACGATGGACTATAATTTTTGTAAAAACATATCCCCCGACCAGCCAAATCAAAAAAGAAAAAACGCAGGTCACTTTTCTGTTTTTGTTATCAAGCAACTGAAATAGCGGAAAAATGACATATATGAGCATAATTGCAGGCAAAAACCATAAAAACGCGCCTCCGCCCTTTTGAAATAATTCTACTGCAAAAATAACGCGCAGCAATCGTGCAAAATTCCATTTTGCACATACAAATGCCACAATCGCAAATAGAATAAATTTAAGATAAACCGCCTGAAATCGTGAAAAAACAAACGATCCATATTTCTCAATATGATTTTTTCCAAGAGAATATACCGACACAAAAAAGAACATGTCAACACCTACGGCTGCTATCTGTCGAAGAAATAATTCCGTTTCATTTCCCCTAAATACAGAAACCCAAAAATGAAAGAACAATATTAGCAACGCAGATATAGCCATTATCGATTTTTTGTTTGCCATTTATCATCCTCTATTGTTCAAATGAATTTGGAGACATTACAAATAACACATAGTTATCGGAAGTCTCTACGACCATCTCATCCGCAACAGTACAAATGTTCCAGTTAAGCTGTGCATGATCCTTCAAAGTCTTTACAAGCGTTTCCGGTGTGTCTGTTTCAAAAATATAGCCTACAAAAGGAATTGTATTAATAACGGGTGAGAACATTACCCCTTTTTGAAGCCTGTTATATCTGCATCAAATCCGCTCAAATATCCTTCGTTGACATCAACGACCTCCATATTCTGTGCCTTTACGCTTTCATGTTTTGCAAGTGCAGCTGCCACATCATGCAAATTCTGACTTTTTTTAATCTCTGTCATAAACTCATCCTTGAGTTTTTTTCCGATTGTGTCAGCGTTTTCATTGGAATCGTTTGTTGTATCGTTTCCCGTTGTATCATTTTCGGTTGTTCCGTTTTCAGTTGTTCCGTTTTCAGTTGTTTTGTTTTCGGTTGTAAGGTCTTCCATCATATCAGTTCCAAGAATGCCGTTTTCGGTTGTTCCTGTCTGTGTTCCGTCATTTTTATTCTTTCCGCATCCGAAAGCGAACAACATACCAAATGTCAAAACAGCTACTATTAATTTTCTTTTTTTCATCGAGTGCTCTCCTTTAATGAAATAGTTTTTTAGTAATCAGGTCATATTTCATGCCTTTCTTTCAGTATTTCCAATGCAGGAAAAAAAATCATGACAATTCCTTCCAAATCAAAAGAAATCAGAAAGAATTGCTTCATCTGCAATTCTTTTTATTGCACTGCCGGCAGGGCCCCGCGCCACAAGGCCGCGGTATACAAACAAAACGCATTTCCAAAATTCGGGTTTTTAAATCCACCATTCCGGTGTTAATTCTCCAAGTGTAATAATTTTTTCTTCTTCAAAATTCATCAAAATCTGAACATTCTTATAATCCTTCGGCATAAGCTGTACCATCAATTCTCTGCAGGCACCACACGGTGCACCGACCGTACCGTCCGGCAAAATAGCAACAACCTTGTCAATTTCGCTTTCCCCATTGGTAATCATATTAAATATAGCATTTCTTTCCGCACAAATACCAAGTGTTGAGCATGTGTCAATACATACACCGGTATAGATTTTTCCTGACTTTGAAAGAATGGCTGCAGCCACCTCTCCACCTGTTACATACTCTGAAATTTTACGTGCATTTTGCACCTTCTTAGCCCCATCGTACATTACTTTCCATATTGTTTCCACTTGTATCCTCCTAACAAATCATCCTTTGATAATTAATTTTTCTGCTACAGTCTCTGTCATGTTTCGCATCGCAATGTCCTTACGTATCGCATCTTCCATCGGCATATCTTGCGGTGTAATCGCATATATTCCATCGAATACTCCTTCTTCCTCAAGACGCTTCGCATCCGCAGTCACACACCCGGAAAACAGGTACACACGCTTTCCATGTTTTTTTGCAAGTTTTGCTACACCATATGGTGTCTTACCGTGGACTGTCTGGCTATCTGTTTTCCCTTCGCCTGTCAATATGATGTCAACCTTTTTAATTCTTTCTTCAAGGCAAAGTTCATCGAATATTATGTCAACTCCTGGTCGGAGTTGTGCATTTAAAAACATGAGAAATGCATATCCAATTCCACCCGCTGCACCGGCACCGGGATAATTGCGGCGAAAGTTGCTTGTAACAGGTCCCTCATCACATATAGCCATATGTTCCACAAGGTCTGCATATCGCTTCATTCCTACTTCCATCACAGAAATCGAATCATCTGTAGCACCCTTTTGTTTTGCAAATGTGTAAGTGCATCCCGTCTCACCAAGCAATGGATTGTCCACATCACATGCTATCTTAAATGTACATCTGCGAAGACTTGGCATTACGTCTTCAAAATAGATATCTTGCAGTTTACATAATCCATCTCCTCCGAATGCCACATCCTCCCCATGGGCATCCACAAATCGATAGCCAAGTGCCTGTAGCATGCCGATACCACCATCATTTGTAACGCTGCCACCGATACCGATAATAAAACTGCTACATCCTTGGTCAATCGCGTCACGAATCATTTCTCCGACACCATATGTCGTTGTATGCATCGGATTGCGATTTTCCTTCGGAACTAACATGAGTCCTGCTGCCGCTGCCATTTCCAATACCGCAAGCTTATAGTCACCCTTATCGATTATCACGTATTCTGCGTGAATCCTGTCGCCTAATGGGCCTGTTACAACAATGGTACGGCAAATGGCGCCATATGCGTTTGTCCATTCGTTTGTACTTTCAGTTTCTTTCTGATTGTGTATCGTTGAAGCGACACTGTTGACACCACCACATAATGCCTCAACAGTACCTTCTCCGCCATCTGCCACGGGACATACCGTAATTTCGGCATCCGGGCAGATGCGCAAGACTCCCTCTCTCGCGGCCATCCCAGCCTCCATTGAGGTCATACAATCTTTGAAGGAATCACATGCAATTAATACTTTCATAGTTCTCCTTATCATTCATAAGCAATCGATTATCTTCGTAAGTAATTGATTATCTTCCACGTCATCTTGCGTAACAGGTTTACATAATTCAAATATACGTCCGGTATTCTAGCAGCCGGGAAGTCATTTTGTTTCTTTCAGGTAATCGTTGGCACATTTCTTTCCCAGGCGCTTTCTTCCCGGTGATGGTTCCGGAATATATACATATTATTTGTGTTTTGTTGCTGGCTTTTATTATATTTTATGCATTTATGTTTTTCTTATTATAGTAACCAAATGCAAATACAACTGCTACAAGTGACACTACAAGTCCTATGATAACCAGAATTGTATTGAGCGCGTTATCGGAAATAATATCCGCTGCCTCTGCATATCCAAACGGAGTAATATATTTCAAAAATTCCGCCTTGCTTGTCAGATTAGCAATAATGTTTAACATATAGGCTAGTGTTGCGATACCGATACCAATACCAACGTTGCTGTTTCTTATAATTGCCGAGATTCCGAAGCAGATTGCTGCAATCTCAAGTTGTGTAAGAAAATAACCAAGATGCAAAAACAAAAATGTGTCTACCGCAATATGCTCACCAATGACCAGATATCCAATATACGAAACAGACGCGCATACCAGATTCAAAACCACAAGATTGATCAGGATGTTAAGAAGCTTCTCACAGACGATACGGGTTCTGCTAATTGGATGTGTAAGCAAAAACTCTGCCGTACGATTTTTTTCTTCTCCTGCAAGTGCAGTAATACCAAGAATTGCTGCAAAGAAGGCTCCGCCAAGTCCAAGCATGTTTCCACACTCAATACCGTAAAATCCAAGTGCATCCGACATACTGATACGGTCCATTCCGAAGGCTGCCGACATACTGCCGAGCTGCGAATACATTTGCTCAACCATTTCTGACTGCTTTGAAATTTCCGGGAACATTCCAATACAAATAATAAGCATGGCTGCGATAGCCGAAGTCCAAATAATCAAAGCATTTCTGCCGCGTTTTAATTCACATTTTAATACTGTCATAATTATGCCTCCTTCTCATAGAAATGAATAAAAATCTCATCTAATTCCGGATTTGTAATGTTTATATCTGAGAAATCTACACCATCCAGATTCTTGATCAACTTCTTTACACTGCCAAAATACAAAAAGGAAACGTTGTCCTGTTCAACAACCACATTGCGGATACCATTCAAATTGGCTGCGAGCTGCTCCGGCATTTCCGATACACCTTCGATTAATACTTTTTTCGCTGTGTGATGTGCACTGTTATCGTCATTTTCAATCTTTGTAAGCTCGCTGACACTACCACAGGCAATTATCCTGCCTTCACGAATAACGGCTGCACGCGAACAATTTTTCTGAATCTCTGACAAAACATGCGATGAAACAAAAACAGTTGCACCGGCTGCGTTTCGTTCCTGCACTAATTCAAAAAACTTCTTTTGCATAAGTGGATCAAGGCCACTCGTTGGCTCATCCAAAATCAGAAGCTCCGGAAAATGCTGGAAGGCACATACAATACCAACCTTCTTTTTGTTACCTAACGACAGTTGGTCAACCTTTTTCTCGACATCTAAATCAAAGAGCGCACAAAGTCTCTTTGCCTCTTCCGAGCAATCCTTATTATAAAGGTCGGCAGACATTTTGATGATGTCTTTCACCTTCATACCTGCATAAAAATTCATCTCGCCCGGCATATAACCAATCTTCGAAAGAATTGTCTCCTTATCAGCGACAATATCCAAATCAAAAATAGTTGCAGAACCGCTGTCTGCCTTCAGCAAGCCTAAAAGTGTACGAATTGTTGTACTTTTTCCCGCTCCGTTTGGTCCGATAAAGCCAAAAATCTCTCCTTTTTTAACCTCTAAATCAAGGTCAATAATTCCTCTGGCAGTACCGTAACTTTTGTTCAGTTTGTTAATTACGATTGCATTCATATTTTTTCTCCTTTCAGTTCTATGTAAAATATAAAAGATTTGTCTCATCAGCAATTCACTGATTGCACTGCAGACAGGGCCCTGCGCCACAAGGCCGCGGTATACAAAAAACCGGATACAACCATACGCTATATCCGGTAATTATCTTCACATTATACAGAGAATCCACGTATAGCATCACAGTTATACATGAGTCTCACAATTTAAAACAAGCCAGGTCTATGACCGAGAATGTTGACTTGCTACGTAATACGCTTGCTACTCCCCCACGGGTTATGTTTTGTGTATATTAGCACATGCATTTTCTTTTGTCAATTATTTTTAGTCCAAAACCTCATCAAGAAAAGCTTCCAAACCGTCAACGATATCCTTGTAGGTTCGGTCAAAATTGCCAGAATACCAAGGGTCGGCGATACTCCTTCCCGCTTGTCCCGTATAATCAAGAAGAAGCTTAATTTTGTTGTCCGGATCTGCACCGATAATTCGAAGCGTATTGCGGATATTCATGGAATCTGCGCAAAGCAAATAATCAAAACGATTGTAATCTGTCTTTGTCACCTGTCTTGCCCTTTTCCCTGAAAAATTCGTATACGGAGTCTTTCCAATCCCATGTCTGCGAAGCTCCGCCTGCGCCGGTGGATAAATCGGATTCCCAACACCGCCCCAAATTTCCTCTGTACTCGTCGCTGCTGATTCGATTACAAACATATCTTTTATTCCACGTTTTTCGACCATATCCTTTAATATATATTCTGCCATTGGGGAGCGGCAGATGTTGCCGTGGCAGATGAAGAGTACTTTTATTACACTCATTTTAATACCTCATATCTTCTCAAAGCCTTGTATTTCCTGGGTTTTTGGCACTTGTGCAATTTTACCAATAAAACAATGCTTCTTCTCATAAATTCTCGTATTTTCCTAGGTTTTTCCGGTTAATTGGGCTAAAATTGGGCTATGAAGAAATCCTTATTTTACAAGGCTTAAGTACCGAAAAAAGTTATTTTTTGTGCAGATTTTTGTGCTGTTTTTTGTGTTATTTTAGACTTCATATCGGCTTTTGCCTCATTTAATCTGGCTAATTCGGCTCTGGCATCCTCCACGCCTACATGTGTGTAAACATTTAACGTAACCGAAACATCCGAGTGTCCCATAAGATACTGCAAGGTCTTTGGAGTAATTCCTGTCTTTGCCATATCACTGCAATATGTATGTCTGCATATATGCGGTGATATCGGTGGCAGTTGCCAAGGATTCATGCTGTTAAACTTATTTCTCGCATCCCTCATATAATGTTCCCAATGAAGTGCCACAGTCGGTTTATTATCCTTATCCAGGAATAAAAAGCCACCATAACCGGATATAATTGGCTCACGTTTTGGTTTCGGTCGATTCTCCAATATACGAAGAAATGCATCCCTTACCTCTTCCGTCATAGGAAGCTTTCTGGTGCCACTTGTAGTCTTTGTGGACTCGATTACATACTTCATCTTTCTGGTTCTCTGAAGCTGATGATTCACATCAATGATATCATTATCAAAATCCAAATCTCTGACCGTAAGACCACAAAATTCACTGATACGAAGCCCGGTCTTAAATAGGATAAAGAATCCGTCATAATATTTGCTGTAATGCGGATCATCCTTCACAAAGTTAAGAAATCTTTCCTGATCCTTTGCCGATAATGCCTGCCGCTTTTTGCTATCATTGATAATAACCGTGCCAAGCTCCCAGTTAAACGGATTCTTAACTATCAGGTCATCATCTACAGCCATTTGAAATGCCGGTCTTAATACACCCCTTACGGTATGAATCGTGCTGTAACCTCTGCCATCTCTTTGAAGCTTAATCAGAAAGATTTTGGCATCTGAAAGTTTAATATCTTCCACATGTCTGTAGGCAAATTCCTCTTTCTTAAGAAGATTAACTACGAATTTGTAATTTGCCATGGTATTATGCTTCACTCCGGTCTTAAGGGAAATGTAACGCTCCACCAATTCAATGATTGATAGCTTACTTCCCGTCACCCCCTGAAGCTGCAATGACAATACCTTGCGCTCCTTCTCTCTAAGAGATTTACACAGCCTTCTTCCTTCCGGTGAATATTACGTTGCGGCGGAGCCGCCTGTCCGGTGTGGCGAGAGCCACCATTCC
>SAMEA3663026__coassemble_337_pt1 | contig 34330 bp, 24 predicted proteins | sample SAMEA3663026__metabat2_low_PE_012 | metagenome-assembled genome bin SAMEA3663026 (sample SAMEA3663026) | pig gut metagenome | biome: pig gut; feature: pig-associated habitat; material: faeces | place: France | collected 2012
ACCGTGAAGAAAGCGTCCGGGTAAGAATCGTGCCAACGATTACTTGACAGAAACCGGGCTTAGTTGTAGCCTTGCTATTTGTAGAATATTTATGGTATGATAAACAGAATGGTTTTTTAGAAGTTAGGGAGGAAAATAAAGATGGCTTTACACATGATTAAAAAGGTGCCTACCCCGGATGAGATTCGCGAAACACATCCAATGGGAGCCGAACTTGTAAAAATCAAAACAGAAAGAGATGCAGAGATTCGTAAGGTGTTTACAGGTGAGTCAGATAAGTTTCTTGCTATTATCGGACCTTGCTCTGCAGACTATGAAGATTCGGTATTAGATTATCTTTGCAGACTTTCAAAGGTACAAGAAAAAGTCAAAGACAAAATAATTATTATTCCAAGAATATACACAAATAAGCCGCGTACAAACGGCTCGGGATATAAGGGAATGTTACATCAGCCAAATCCGGAAAATAAGCCGGACTTTATTGAAGGAGTAAAGGCGATTCGTAAGATGCACATTAAGGCTATTGCAGAGACCGGACTTACCGCAGCTGATGAGATGCTTTATACAGACAACTGGCCATATCTGGAGGATATATTATCATACGTTGCGATTGGTGCACGAAGTGTTGAAAATCAGGATCACAGACTTACAGCCAGTGGTATTGATGTGCCTGTTGGTATGAAAAATCCTACAAGTGGTGACTATACTGTTATGTTGAATTCATGTGTTGCCGCACAGGCAAGCCATACATTTATGTTCTCCGGCTATGAGACAAAAACAGATGGAAATCCTTTGGCACATTGCATTTTGAGGGGTTCCCTGTCAAAGAGCGGACGGTCCCTTTCCAATTACCATTATGAAGATCTTAAGCTTTTGGCAGATATGTATGATAATTATAATCTCGTTAATCATGCATGTATTGTTGATGCAAATCATAATAATTCAGGGAAGCGATGGGATGAACAGCCACGTATTGTCAATGAGATTATGATGAACCGAAGATATTCAGAGAGCGTTTGTAAGCTTGTAAAGGGCGTTATGATAGAAAGCTATATTGAAGACGGTAATCAGCCAATCGGCGGGGGTTGCTACGGTAAATCTATTACTGATCCATGTCTTGGTTGGGAGAAGTCAGAACGTTTGTTGATGGATATGGCGGAGCAACTATAAAATAATGATAAGAAGGTAATTATGGAGTTTACGGTTGGACAATTCATCAAACTAAAAAAGCAGCATCCGTGCGGTACAAACCGGTGGGAAATTCAACGCGTTGGTATGGATTTTCGAATAAAATGTACAGGCTGCGGGCATTCTATGATGATACCACGCACAACTGTCGAAAAGAATTTTCGAAGTTTTATAAATTAAATGAGGGAAAAGAAGTGAAGATTATTATTGCAGGCGGTGGAAAAGTTGGTATGGCACTTGTGCGTAAGCTTTCCACAGAAGGTTATGAGGTAACCTTGATTGATACCAAACAAAATATTTTGGAGGATGCGGTTAATCGCTTTGATGTTATGGCTGTGCAAGGTAATTGTGCAGTGATTTCGGTGTTAAATCAGGCAGATGTTATGAACGCAGATTTGCTTATTGCGGTTATTGGTGCGGATGAAACAAACTTGCTTTGTTGCGTAACAGCACATAATCTTAATCCGAATATTCATACAATTGCACGTATTCGTACACCGGAGTATACGGATCAGGTGTATGATATCCGTGATGCATTTGGCTTGTCTATGGTGCTGAATCCGGAACGACGTCTTTCGGTTGAGGTTGAACGTTTACTCCGTTATCCGGGATTTTTACACCGTGATTCTTTTGCTAAGGACCGTGTTGAAATCGTTGAGGTACAAGCGGATGAAAAAAGCCCTTTGATTGGATGCAGCTTGATGAACTTGAACAAGATTACTACAGCAAAGGTACTTGTATGTACAGTGCTTCGTAACGGAATGGCCATTACGCCTGATGGAAGATTTACTTTTGAACAGGGCGATCGCGTGTTTGTTACTGCACCGACAAGTAACCTTGCTATGCTCCTTAAGGACCTTGGTTATATTTCAAAACCTGCAAAGCGAGTTATGATTTGTGGTGGAGGAAGTACTGCCTTTTACCTCGGTACAAGACTTCTCAAAACCAATATAGGAGTTACGATTGTTGAAAAAAATTACGAACGCTGCGTATATTTGGCAGAGCAGCTACCAAAGGCTAATATTATCTATGGTGATGCAACAGATTTTAATTTGCTCGAGCGAGAAGGCATTCGCAATTGCGATGCTGTAATTGCGATGACCGGACTTGATGAGATGAATATGATAATCTCCTTATACGGCAAGGAATTAAAGGTTCCGCAGATTATTACAAAGGTTGCTTACTTTGAGAACAGCCAGATGCTTGGCAAGCTTCCGCTCGGCAGCATTATTGATCCAAAGGAACTTTGCAGTAACACGATTGTGAGATATGTACGTGCACTGAAGAATCAGACAAGTGCAGCTGTTACTGTTCATGCCATTGCAGATGGACAGGCAGAAGCGCAGGAGTTTCGATTGGATGAGAAGACAAAGCATTGCGGCGAACCGCTTAAGAATCTAAAGCTTAAGAAGAATATTTTGATTGTATGTATTCGTCACGAAAAAGAGCTTTGTATTCCGGATGGTGAATCAACCTATGATATTGGAGACACGGTCATTATTGTTACCGGACATAAGCAGATTGTAAATAGTTTCAATGACATATTTGAGGAGTAATATTTATCATGAATTATAAAATGATCGGAAAATATATCAGTGAAATTTTGTTTATTGAAGCATTAGTTATGATTCCGGCACTTTGTATCAGTACCTTCGAAAAAAATGCAAAGGCAATTGCAAGCTTTACCGCAACAATCGCAATAATTTTGGCGACTGTTTTGATTTTACATCTGCTTTGCCATAACGCAAGACATATGATGTATGCAAGAGAAGGTCTTGTTTGCGTCGGTTTTTCATGGATCTTTATGAGCTTGCTCGGTTGTTTACCTTTTGTAATATCAGGTGAAATTCCACAATTTATTGATGCTTTCTTTGAAACGGTTTCCGGATTTACTACAACCGGTGCATCCGTTGTGTCAAATGTAGAAGGTCTTTCCAAAGGTATGCTTTATTGGCGAAGCTTCACGCATTGGATAGGAGGTATGGGCGTTCTTGTATTTTTACTGGCGCTGAACACGCAAAAGGATGAGCGTGCCGGTTTTACAATGCATTTATTGCGAGCAGAAAGCCCGGGGCCTGACGTTGGTAAATTAGTTCCACACATCAAAGAGACAGCGAAAATATTGTATTTGATCTATATTATTTTGACATTGCTTGACTATATATTCCTGATTATTGGAGGAATGCCGGCATTTGATGCGATTTGTACTGCATTTGGTACAGCGGGTACCGGTGGATTTGGTATTAAGAATGACAGTATTGCAAGCTATAGTCCATATATCCAGAATGTTTGTACAGTATTTATGTTATTGTTCGGCGTGAACTTCAGCTGTTATTATTTACTGCTGCTGCGTCAGTTTAAGAGCGTATTAAAAGACGAAGAACTCCGGACATACATTCTTATGGTTGGCGCAAGTATTGTGGCAATTGCAATTAATATTCGAAGCATGTACGAAACACTGGCAGAAGCTTTTCGACATTCAGCCTTCCAGGTTGCAACCGTCGTTACAACAACCGGTTTTGCCACTACGGATTTTGATTTGTGGCCGAGCTTTTCAAAGACGATTTTGCTATGTTTGATGTTAGTTGGTGCCTGTGCGGGAAGTACAGGTGGCGGATTTAAAGTTGGACGTGTAATTCTTTTAGTAAAGACGTTACGTCGCAATATTCACCAGGCGCTTCGACCAAGCAAGGTTCAGGTTATCAAGAATAATGATAAAGTGGTTGATGAGCGTGTGTTAAAAAACACACAGGCTTACCTTGCAGCGTATATGCTTATTATTGTCGGAAGCTTTATTATCTTATCGCTGGATGGATTCAGTATGATGACAAATTTATCAGCGGTCATTGCCAGCTTTAACAATATCGGACCCGGTTTTGAGGCTGTCGGTCCAACATGCAATTATGCGGCATATAGCGTATTCTCAAAGATGATTCTAATAATTGATATGCTTGCCGGACGACTGGAAATCTTCCCGATTTTAGTATTGTTTACAAGAAGTACATGGAAGAAAAATTAATAGAAGCGTTCCTGCAGCAAAGAATAAGACTGCAGATACTTGATTGAAAGGAATGAAGTATCTGCAGTCCTTTTTATTTACCGCGTCCCTGTGGCGCGGGGCCCTGCTGGCAATGCAATCAAAAGAATTGCTGATGAAGCAATTCTTTTTGATTTTAATACTATTATTGTAAATCCTCCCCGTTTGTGGCAATTACATTTTTGTACCATTCGAAGGATTTTTTTGGACTTCGTTCAAGTGTTCCGTTTCCTTCGTTGTCCTTATCCACGTAAATGAAGCCGTAGCGTTTTTTCATCTCGCCTGTGGAGGCAGAAACGATATCAATTGGTGACCACATTGTGTAACCAAGAAGATCGACACCATCATATTCGACCGCTTCCTTCATAGCCTTAATATGAGCAGCCAGATAATCAATACGATATTGATCGTTTACTGTTCCATCTTCTTCTTTTACATCAATGGCACCGAAACCATTTTCAACAATAAACATAGGAAGACGGAAGTGGTCATATACCCAGTTTAATGCATATCGAATACCGGTTGGATCGATAGTCCAGCTCCAATCGCTTTTTGGAAGATATGGATTGTTTGAAATATCTCTGTTTTCGTTGTAGTCATATGCAGGGTTTTCTTCGTTGCTTTCAACGACGTATGAAGCATAATAAGAGAAACCAACGTAATCAACGGTACCCGCCTTAAGCGCGGCAAGGTCATCGTCTGTTATATCTAACCGGATGTTGCGGCGTTCGAGATGCTTTAAAATGTATGCCGGATACTTGCCGTAAGCGTGAACCTCACCGAACCAAAAGCGTTTGTGCATGGCATTAACCTGTGTCATAACATCGGCAGGCTTGCATGTCTTTGGATAAAGCGGAGACATGGAAAGCATACAGCCGACCTTAAGTTCAGGATTTATCTCATGTGCAGCGGCAACTGCAAGTGCACTTGCAACTAATTCGTAATGAGCAGCCTGATACATGAGAGCTTCTTTATTATCGCCTTCGCCAATTATAAGTCCGCTGTCTTGGAACAAATGATGAGTAGATTCATAATTGCATTGGTTATTTATTTCGTTAAAGGTCATCCAATATTTAACCTTATGACCGAAACGTTCAAAGCAGACCTTTGCATAGCGGACAAAAAAATCGATACATTCGCGGCTTCTGAAACCGCCATATTTCTTAACGAGTCCGAAAGGCATTTCAAAATGTGCAAGTGTTACAACGGGTTCTATACCGTATTTCAGACACTCATCAAATAAATCATCGTAAAATTTGAGACCTTCCTCGTTTGGTTTTTCTTCATCACCCTGAGGGAAAATACGGGTCCATGCGATGGACGTACGGAATGCTTTGAAGCCCATTTCGGCAAAAAGCTTAATATCCTCTTTGTATCGATGATAAAAATCGATTGCTTCATGGTTGGGATAATTCTCTCCGGGTAAAACTCCATCTGTAATCCGACGTGGAATTCCATGTGCTCCGGCTGTCATTACGTCTGCCACACTTGGACCTTTTCCACCTTCCTGCCAACCACCTTCAAGCTGGTGTGCGGCAACCGCCCCACCCCATAAAAAATCGTTTCGAAAAGCCATATTGTGACTCCTTTCTATTGGAATATTTTCATATTTAGAATAACCGAAATATTTATAAATCGCAAGAGAGGAACCATTCTTGTTTCTGCCAAGTAAACGTTGGCATGTTTTTTTTTCACGGTTTTTATACGGACGTTTTCTTCACGTTAATGGAAACCATCACCATGAAGAAAGCTGATTGTTCAGGAATAATCAAATCTTTCTGTTTTATTGCCGACTATATTTTTACATTAAGATGGTTCATTTTAAGAATATGTTTATACATGACGACAGAATTTGCAGGTTACGGATGGATAGTAAATGAGAAAAAATATCATGAAAATACGTGATTTTAGTGTTATAATATAGAAACGTAAGGGAAAGAAACGGTTTTATATTGATAATATGGTAGCTGAATATATTTAATTGAGGGAAATTATGAAAAATTATAAAATGATAATTTCATATGATGGTTCGCGTTATTATGGATGGGAGCATCAGCCGAATACGGAGCTTACAATACAAGGCAAGCTGGAAGCGGTTCTCGCAGAGATGATCGGGAATCCGGTGGAGGTCATTGGTGCAGGTCGTACAGATGCCGGTGTTCATGCGAAGGCAATGGTTGCGAATGTGCACATGGAAACTTCAATGTCTGAAAAGGAAATTTGTGACTACATGAATCGATATCTTCCGGAAGATATTTGTATCAGAGAAGTGAAGGTGGCAGGTGAGCGTTTTCACAGTCGTTATAATGCAATGGGAAAAACATATTGCTATACATGCTATGTCGGAGATAAAAAGCCGGTATTTAATCGAAAATATGTATATGTACCGGATCATATTCCGGACATTACCCGTATGCGTAAGGCAGCAGAGTATCTTGTTGGCGAGCATGATTTCAAGAGCTTTTGCGGAAATCCAAAGATGAAGAAATCAACGGTTCGTGAGATTTATAGCATAGATATTTCACAGAGTGGTTCATATATGAACATGACATATCACGGAAGTGGATTTTTGCAATATATGATTCGGATTTTATCAGGCACCTTGCTTGAGGTCGGTTTTGGAAAACGTACACCGGAAAGTATGGTAGAGCTGCTTGAAGCAAAGGAACGCGCGAAGGCCGGCTTTACAGCCCCTGCAAAAGGTCTTTGCTTATTGAAGGTCGATTATTCCAAGTCAATAAATGATTAAATGATTAAGTCATTTATTTTGTTTTTTAATCTAATTTTAATCTTTCCTGCATTTTAGATTAATTTTCGTCTGTTAAGATTAGGCCATAAGTTAAGGGAAGCCACAGAACAAAAGGCTTCAAAGTTTTTGCCAAAGGCAGGAGATAAGATTAGAAAGGAAGTAATTATTATGGAAAAATTAGAAAAGGTTGAAAAGCTAAGAGAGAAGACAGGCGTTACTTATGAGGATGCCAAAGCTGCACTTGTTGCATGTGATTACGATTTGTTAGATGCGATTGTTTATCTTGAAAAGCTCGGAAAGATCAAGAGTCCGGAGAACACAAGTTACACGACAACCCTTCAGGCACCTTCAAAAGAATTCGAGCGTGCACAGGCTTCCTATGAGGATTCCTGCAAGAAGTCTACAATCGGAGATGGTGTTGATCGTTTTATCAGCTGGGCCGGCGACTTGCTGAAGAAGAGCTGCAAGTCAACTTTCCATGTGGAGCATGAAGGAAAACAGGTAGTTGCTGTTCCGTTGCTGGTATTTATTTTATTATTAATTTTTGCATTCTGGATCACATTGCCACTTATGATTGTTGGTTTGTTCTTCGATTACAAGTATCACTTTGAGGGTATTAACAAGATTGATGTAAATGAAGTATGTGACAAGGCATCTGCCGCGGCAATGAACATGAAGAACGATGCAAAAACAGAGGTTGTAGTTGACGACAAGGTTTGCGAAGGCGAAGTTGTAGATAACGACAAATAAGGAGTTCTAAAAATTGCATGAGTAAATTATTATTAATCGAAGACGAAGAAAAAATTGCAAGATTTGTAGAATTAGAGCTTGTCCACGAAGGAAACGACGTGGACAAGGCTTTTGATGGTCGTGTTGGCTTGGAGATGGCACTTTCAGGCAACTACGACCTTATTTTGCTTGATGTCATGTTGCCGGGATTAAATGGTATGGAGGTGCTTCGCAGATTCCGACAGGAGAAGGATACACCGGTTATTATGTTAACTGCAAGAGATGCGGTAATGGATAAGGTATCAGGTCTTGATGCAGGTGCTGATGACTATATAACAAAGCCATTTGCAATTGAAGAATTACTTGCACGTATTCGGGTTGCGCTCAAAAAGCGTGGTGGAGCAACGGAGCAGGCTACGCATTCCCTTTCGGTTGGAAATGTAAAGTTAGATGAGGATCGTCATGAGGTATCGGTCGATGGAGAGCTTGTGGAACTTACAAACCGAGAGTTTGAGCTTCTTCATACACTGATGAAGAATAAAAATATCGTACTTAGCCGCGAAAAACTGATGAATACTGTTTGCGGCTATGACTATATTGGCGAGACAAATATTATTGACGTATATGTTCGGTATTTGCGTACAAAAATCGATGATAAATACAAAATAAAATTAATACAGACCGTACGTGGTGTCGGCTATATTATTAAGGATAATTAGAGAATTGTTAATATACAACGATGGTTGAAGGAATGATTTTATGTATGAAAATAAAAAGACAAGCTCCATAGCAAGAAAGATCAATTGGAGTTTTTGGAGCAAAAAGCTGTTTGATACAATTGGTTTGAATATTGTGATAATTGCTTTGACTGTACTAACTTTTGGATGGTGGAGATATAATTCCCTGCCGGATGGATACAGTTTTGATTGTTTCCGGCTTGTCGGTTCAACCTATAAGTCATTATCATGTCTGACAGTGACAACCGATGGCACGGTATTTGCTTATCGTGTGCATGAATTCTTTGATTATGTTCTTCCTGCGTTTGGAATAATATTGATATTTGAAATCGTAGATTTGTTTTTTGCGATGTTTCGTACAGGGGCAATCAGACGAAAGCTGCGTCCGTTAAATGATCTTGCGATTCGGGCTGAACAAATTAGCAGTGTCCCTCTGGATGCGGATTTGTTGGAACATCTTGAACATGCCATTACACATGTTGCCGTTGATTCGCCGGACGCAAAGGTTTCGACCGGCGATGAAGATTTGCGTAGTATTGAGGTTGCATTAAATAATTTGATTGCACGTATGCAGGAGACGAAACAACAGCAGGCACGCTTTGTTTCCGATGCATCCCATGAGCTTCGTACCCCGATTTCTGTTATACAGGGTTATGTAAATATGCTTGATCGTTGGGGGAAGGAGGACGAGAACGTACTAAATGAGTCTATTGAAGCTTTAAAACACGAATCCGAGCATATGAAGATATTGATTGAACAGCTTTTGTTTTTGGCAAGAGGTGATTCCGGTCGAAATACATTAAACAAAATTAATTTTTCGCTTGGCGAAACAATAAAAGAAGTCTGGGAAGAATCTTTGATGATTGATGAAAAACATCAATACAGGCTTTCGCAGCCGGAGGATAAGCTTGAGGGTGCTTTTATGATGTATGGCGATTTTTCGATGATTAAGCAATCCATTCGAATTTTTGTACAAAATGCCTCGAAGTATTCGCCGGACGGTGGTATAATTACACTTGGTGTAATTGAAGGAGATACAACGGTTTCCTATCGTATTCAGGATGAGGGAATTGGCATGCAGGAATCGGAAGTGTCGCATATTTTTGAACGTTTTTATCGTTCGGATGTTGCGCGGAACGGAAGTAGCAGCGGTTCAGGACTCGGTCTTTCCATTGCCAAGTGGATTATTGAGGCGCACGACGGAACAATCAATGTGTTATCAAGGCCGGATATTGGTACCCGATTTACGATTACATTTCCAAAGCATACAATCGAGAAAAATAGCTAACTGAGGAGAAAACGTATCATGCAATTATCAGAACTAACGCGAGGACAAACAGCAAAAATCGATATTGTCAATGGAGAGGGCAATCTCCGTTTGCATTTTCTTTCGATGGGTATTATTCCGGGCGCGGAAATATCCTTCGTGAAGGCAGCACCAATGGGAGATCCGGTTGAGTATCGTGTATGGGGTTATGAAATTACGCTTCGATTAGAGGATGCAAAGAAAATAGAGGTTACAATATGTGAAAAAGAACACGATCCGGTAACCTTTGAACATACCCGCACAAAGAAAACTTCTCATCCCGGTCTTGGAGAGATGGGTATATTTCATGTTCGCCAAAAAGGGGAAGCTTTATCGGATGATACAGTTATAACATTTGGACTGGCGGGTAATCAGAATTGCGGAAAGACAACACTTTTTAATCAGCTTACAGGCTCTAATCAGCACGTTGGAAATTTTCCGGGCGTTACCGTTGACCGTAAGGATGGTCAGATTCGGGGAAAGAAGAATACGCTTGTCACAGACTTGCCGGGTGTTTATTCTCTGGCACCTTATTCCGCAGAGGAGATTGTTACAAGAGAGTTTTTGCTTGAAAATCGACCAAAGGGAATCATCAATATTGTTGATGCGACAAATATTGAGCGAAACCTTTATCTTACAATGCAATTGATGGAGCTTGATATTCCTATGGTGCTTGCCCTCAATATGATGGATGAGGTAAGCAAAAACGGCGGAACGATTATTGTGAATGAATTGGAGTCGGTACTCGGCATTCCGGTTGTCCCGATTTCGGCAGCGAAAAACGAAGGAATTCATGAGCTGGTTGACCACGTATATCATGTTGCAAAGTATAGAGAACGTCCGGGACGAAGAGATTTTTGTGATGCAAACGGACCGGATGGAGGTGCGATTCACAGATGCTTACACTCAATCATGCATTTGATTGAGGATCATGCACATACTTATAAAATACCGACAAGGTTTGCGGCAACAAGACTTGTAGAAGGTGACGATCAAATTCTTGAGAAGCTTCACCTTGATACGAATGAACAAGAAACTTTAGAACACATTGTAAAGCAGATGGAAAACGAGAGTGGAATGGATCGCATGGCCGCACTTGCACTTATGCGATTTACGTTTATTAAAAAGGTCTGTGATGCAGCGGTTGTAAAGCCAAAGGAGAGTAAGGAACATTTACGAAGCCGTAGAATTGATCGGATTCTTACAGGAAAATTAACGGCAATTCCAAGCTTTATTGCGATAATGGCACTTGTATTTTGGCTGACATTCGGCGTAATCGGCAATCAGTTATCCGACGGATTGGAATTTTTGATAAATAAGGGTATTTCGGCGCTTGACGATATATTTGCATCTGCCGATATAAGTCCGGTCCTGCATTCACTCATTATTGACGGAATATGTGTTGGAGTTGGAAGCGTACTGTCTTTTATTCCGATTGTCGTTATTTTATTTTTGTTCCTTTCTATATTGGAGGATAGCGGATACATGGCAAGGGTAGCCTTCGTCATGGATAAAATACTTCGTAAAATCGGTTTGTCCGGTCGAAGCATTGTGCCAATGTTGATTGGTTTTGGTTGTTCGGTTCCTGCAATTATGGCAACAAGGACACTTCCGTCAGAGCGTGATCGGAAGATGACGATTTTGCTAACACCGTTTATGAGCTGTTCCGCAAAATTGCCGATTTATGCTTTTTTTGTAGCTGCCTTTTTCCCTGACAAGGGTGCACTCGTTATGACGGGGTTATACTTTACCGGTATTATTGTAGCAATTTTATATGCGCTTATTCTGAAAAATACACGCTTTAAAGGAGAACCGGTACCATTTGTTATGGAGCTTCCGAACTATCGTATGCCAAGTGCAAAAAGTGTCATACATTTGATCTGGGATAAGGCAAAGGATTTCCTTACGAAGGCATTTACGATTATTTTTCTTGCGTCCATCATTATTTGGTTCTTGCAGAGCTTTGACATTCATATGAATTTAGTGGGAGACTCTAAGGATAGCATTCTGGCATTGCTCGGCAGCGCAATTGCTCCGATTTTTGCACCACTTGGCTTTGGCAACTGGAGAGCCTCAACCGCACTGATTACAGGATTTACTGCAAAAGAGAGTGTTGTCAGTACGTTAACTGTTTTGATGGGTGGAGAGACTGCAATGCTGTCAACGTTGTTTTCTCCGTTTACGGCATGCGTATTCCTAGTGTTCACTTTGCTTTATACACCATGTGTTGCAGCTGTTTCTTCTGTAAAGAGAGAGCTTGGAGGCAAGTGGGCAATTGGTGTAGTAATTATGCAATGTGTCATTGCCTGGATAATGGCATTTTTCGTTCATACGGTTGGTTTATTAATCGGATTAAATTAAATTATATTAGGAGTATTTATGACAGAAATTATGCTTGCACTGTGGATTCCTTTTATTGGGACTATGCTTGGATCTGCATGTGTATTATTTATGAAAAATGAATTAAGTGATAAGCTTCAAAAGATATTATCCGGCTTTGCTGCCGGCGTTATGGTTGCGGCTTCCGTTTGGTCTTTGCTTATTCCTGCGATGGAATCGTCCAGAGAACAGGGGATGGGTAAGCTGGCTTTCTTGCCGGCATCGATCGGATTTATGATTGGAATCTTTTTTCTTTTGCTGTTAGATGTACTGATTCCCCATTTACATGTGAACGAGGAAGAAGCAGAAGGTCCAAAGGTTTCACTTAAAAAGTCGACAATGCTTATATTGGCAGTGACCTTGCATAACATTCCGGAAGGTATGGCGGTCGGGGTTACGTTTGCCGGTGTTGCATCCGGCGATGGCTCTATTACGATGATGGGAGCAGTTGCGCTTGCGATTGGAATTGCTATTCAGAATTTTCCGGAGGGGGCGATTGTATCAATGCCGTTATGTTCATCAGGAACAGGAAAAGGAAAAGCATTTTTGTATGGCACGTTATCAGGGATTGTTGAACCGCTGGCGGCAATATTTACGATATGTCTGGCAAAATACTTAGTTGGTGTTATGTCGTATTTGCTTGCCTTTGCAGCGGGGGCTATGATGTATGTTGTAGTTGAAGAATTGATACCGGAGTCTGCGGAGGGAGAACACTCCAATATCGGTACAATCGGTTTTGCAGCGGGCTTTATATTGATGATGATATTGGATGTTGCGCTTGGATAAATAATGTTTCGATACAAACAAGGGGTTGAAGTATATACTTCAGCCCTTTGTTACGTCATATTTCTTGATTTAGCGAGGGAGAATATTGGAATGTGTCGGGAAGGAATTGTAATAATAATGGATATATGTTTGGATATCCAAAGAAATACTTTTATTTTCAATAAAAAAAGAGTATAATATTTGCAACTATACGATAGATTTGTTGATGTATGCAGGAGGCAGACGATGAAAATAGCACTTTTTATATGTGACGTTTATCAGACATATCAGACGATTGTTACGAATGCTATGAACAAGTATGCAAAGGAGCATGGTATCACGCTGATTATATATGCAAGCTTTGTGGCACCGGGTAATAATATTTTTCATGTTGCAGGTGAGCGAAGCATTATTAAATTGCCGGATTTGTCAGACTTTGACGGTATCGTTGTTGCCGGCGATACATTCAAAATGTTTAATATGCAGACAGAACTGATGCGCAGAATCAGACGCGAAGCAAAGTGTCCGGTTGTAAGCCTTCGGGAGGCGGAAAATGATTTTGTAAGTGTCATTATCAATAACAAAAAAGCAATGTATGATATGACAAAGCATTTTATCGATTTTCACAAATTTACAGATATCTGTTTTGTAACAGGACGTATGGAGATGTTAGATGCGCAGGAGCGACTTTCCGGTTACAGACTGGCAATGCAGGAAGCAGATATTCCTGTTTTGGATAATATGATTTTCTATGGCGATTACTGGCGATTAAAGGGAAAAGAAATCGTTGATTATTTCATGGATGGCAGGCAGACATATCCGCAGGCAATTGTATGTTCCAATGATTACATGGCATTTTCTGTTTGCGAGGAATTACAACATAGAGGCATTCGCGTGCCGGAGGATATTTGTGTGTCAGGTATGGACGATTTGGGAGAGGCTCGTACAGCAGAACCACAGCTTACGAGTGTGGAGGTTCCTTATGCCGAAATGTCAGCAATTGCACTTGAGCTTGCTGCAAAACTGGCAAATGGAGAACAACTTGAGTCAAATAAAGTATATGTTCCATGTAAGATGCATTATCGTTCCAGCTGTGGATGTCCGGATGATGAGATTTTGGACGGTTCTGCGATTCGAACAGAATACGTTAAATTCCGTTATATGACGAAGGAAGGTATCTATATGATTACGGATTATTCAAGTGCATATAGCGATGAAGAATGTATGGAAACGACAGGTCGTATGGCGAAGCGCCTCGAACTTAAAAACTATTTCATATGCCTGAATGAAGAAGCACAAAAAGATGAGGATGGCAATGTGATTAATCGTGATGATCCGTTTTCTGAAACCTTGCATCTTCGCTATCATCTGGATCGGCATGGAAGACCTGTTTCGACGGATATACCATTTCCTAAAAAGCAGCTGCTTCCGGACGAAATGATGAAGGAACTCGATGGTGTCACAAGCTTCGTTTTGCCGCTTCATTATCGTAAGGATGTATTTGGATACATTGTTATGCAGCTTCGGGATAACGTTCCTTGTATGCTTGATGAACGATATGAATTCCTTTGTATAAATACCGGATCATCGCTTAATATGATTAATACATACGAAGAACTTGTATCGATGAGGGATATTAAATCACTTTACCTAAAGGATCCGTTGACTGAGATTTTCAATCGTCGTGGTTTTGAGTATGAGCTTACTACACTTCATCAAAGGTTGGGGCGTAAAGCGGTTGAGATGTCGGTTGTAAGCATCGACATGGATGGGCTCAAATATATCAATGATAACTTTGGACATGCAACAGGAGATGCGGCAATTTGTCACGTCGCAAGATGCATTTCTGCCGCCCTTGAGGAACACGAATTTTGTGCACGTATGGGTGGCGATGAGTTTGTTGCGGTATTATACAGCAATGATGAGGCACGTTGTGAAGAATTCCGTACGAAGCTTGAAGAATTGTTAGCTGAGGTAAATAAAGATATTTTCGAAGATTATGTGTTAGATGTTAGTATCGGCATTAGTCATGTCAAATCCAATGATACCATTTTAGATTCGTTACAGGTTGCGGATGAACTTATGTACAAGGAAAAACGCAACAAAATTAATAAGCAGGGAAGATAATTAAGGAGATAGAATCATGGGAAAGCTTAAAGCTGTTATTTTGGCAGCCGGTAAAGGAACACGTATGAACTCGGATATGCCAAAGGTTATACACAAATGTATGGGTCAGCCTATGGTACATTATGCGATTAAGGCAGCGAAGGATGCCGGAGCATTTGATGTGTGTGTAATTGTCGGATATAAAGCGAAAGAAGTGAAGGAAGCAATTTATGACATCGTTTCGTATGCGGAGCAGACAGAACAGCTCGGTACAGGTCATGCAGTGAAATGTGCATCCGACTTTATTGGTCATGATGGGGATACAATCATTCTTTGTGGCGATACGCCACTTATTACGGGTGATACCTTATCAGCACTTGTAGAGCAACATCGACGCGAGGCAAATGGTGTTACGGTTCTTTCTGCAATTCTTGAAGATTCTACCGGCTATGGACGTATTATTCGTGATGCGGACGGTACATTTTCAAAAATCGTAGAGCAGAAGGATGCCACACAAGAGGAGCAGGCTGTCAAAGAAGTTAATTCCGGCATTTATATTTTTAATTCTGAGGCACTTTCTGCAAGCCTTTCAATGCTTGATAATAACAATGCAGCAGGCGAGTATTATTTGACAGATACAATCGCATTAATAAAAAAGATTGGATTAAAGGTTTCGGTCATGCCATTAGAGGGAGCTGCTATTGATGAAATTCGAGGTGTGAACACACCGGAGCAGTTAGCACAGGCAGAGACCATTATGCAAGGGAGACAGTAATGAAAATCATTATTGGATTAGGAAATCCGACACAGGAATATGCAGGCACAAGACATAATGTTGGTTTTTCCGTTATATATAATATTAGTGATTATTATGATATTAAGGTGGATACGAAAAAGCACAAAGCACTGATTGGTAAAGGCGTACTGGAAGGTGAGAAGGTGATTCTTGCTATGCCGCAGACCTATATGAATTTAAGTGGTCAAAGTGTGCGTGAGCTTGTTGATTATTATAAGTGCACGAATGAAGATATTATTGTAATATACGACGACATCAGTCTGGATGTCGGTAAGCTTCGCATCCGTACAAAGGGCAGTGCAGGAGGTCATAATGGAATCAAAAACATTATTGCCATGCTTGGAACGGATGTATTTACACGGATCAAGGTAGGTGTCGGAGAAAAGCCGGCACGAATGGATCTTGCAGACTATGTGCTTGGTCGTTTTTCAAAGGATGAGCAACCGATTATTCGTGAAGGTGTTGACAAGGCACGTGAGGCGGTTGCAACGATTTTAAGAGAGGGCGCACAAAGCGCTATGAACAAATTTAACTAAAGGCTGGAAATGTGTCATGCAGGCAATGGTTGAAATTTTTAAAAGAGATCCACGCTTTGAAAAGCTTCAAAATGCAATTGCTGCAGAAGATGGTTCCGTTCACGTATGGGGACTTGATAAGAAAATTGAGCCGCTTTTGCTGGAGGCAGTTTCAAAGGAAGAGAATGTGCGACTGATCGTTACATACGACGAGAAGCGTGCACGGGAAATTGTAGATGACTATCGTTTTTATGATCGTAATGTATACTATTATCCTGCAAAGGATGTTTTATTTTATTATGCGGATGTGCATAGCAATGCGACGGTGGCAGAGCGTTTAGAAATTTTTCGGGGAATCGCCGAGAATCGTCACATAACAATTGTAACAACGGTGGAGGGCTTGATGGATAAAATCCCTCCGCTTCATCATATGATAGACAATACGGTTACCATTCATGTAAATGATTGCGTGGAGATTGGACAACTTAAGAGCAGGCTTATTACACTTGGTTATGAACATACGACCATGGTAGAGGCAAGAGGGCAGTTTTCTGTACGAGGCGGAATTATTGATATATTCCCACTTACGGAAGAGTGCCCTTATCGTATTGAACTTTGGGGTGATGATGTAGATTCTATTCGAAGCTTTGATGTAGAAAGCCAGCGTTCGATTGAACAGGTGGATAGTGTAAAAATTTACCCGGCATGTGAGATGGTTCTTACAGAAAAAAGGATTCAACAGGGATTGGATCGAATTCGAAAGGAACATAAAAAACAGGCAGCGAAGCTCAAAAAAGAATTTCGTACAGAGCAGTACGCAAGATTAAATAAAGTTGTGGAAGCGATTGAAGAAGAGCTTCAATTGTTTAATTCAACAACCGGAATAGATAGCTTAGTGGAGTACTTTTATGATGATACGGTATCCTTTTTAGAATATATTCCGCATTCGGCAAAGATCATGATTGACAATCCTGAGCGCGTGCAATATCAGGCAAGCATTTATGCATCCGAGTTTGCGGAATCTATGACCGGTCGTCTGGAGGGTGGATACATTCTGCCCGGACAAGCAGGGCTCTTGTTTGATGGGAAGCAGACGATTGCAAAGCTTGCCCTTCGTCATCCGGTGCTTGTTTCGGAACTTTACAAAAAGCAACCGGCATGGAACGAAAAGGCTGAAATCATGTTTACTTCAAAAGGGCTTGTCAGCTATAACAATAGTTTTGAGCAATTGATGAATGATTTGAATGCCTGGAAAAAGAAAGGGTATACAACCATTATTTTGTCACCATCCGGAACACGGGGAAGACGTATTGCAAAGGACTTGCGTGATAATGATGTTATGGCAACATTTATGGAAGATCGCATGAGAACTGTTAGCGGTGGAATTGTTGTTACTGTTGGCCGGATGGAGAGCGGGTTTGAACTTCCGGAGTGCAAGCTTGTTGTAATCAGCGAGGGCGATATTTTTACATCGAAGGAGCTTAAAAAACGCAAAAAGCTTCCAAAATACAAAGGGGATCGAATTAACAGCTTTACGGATGTTTCCGTTGGTGATTATGTCGTACACGAAAGACACGGCGTTGGCATCTATCGTGGTATCGAGAAAGTTGAGACGGAAGGTCGTCTTAAGGATTATATCAGTATTGAATATGCGAAGGGAAGCAAATTATTTGTACCTGTTGAGCAGTTGGATGATATTGGAAAGCTTTCCGGTAAGGAGGGTGCGAAACCAAAGCTAAACCGACTTGGCGGCGTTGAATGGGAAAAGGTTCGACAGAAAGTACGCGGTCATGTGGCCGATATTGCGCAGGAACTTGTGAATCTTTATGCGATTCGTCAGATGTCAAAGGGTTTTGTTTATTCGGAGGATTCGCCATGGCAGCGTGAATTTGAGGAACTGTTTCCATACGAGGAAACAGCAGATCAGCAAAAAGCAATCGACGATACAAAGCGCGATATGGAAAGTGACAGAATCATGGATCGTCTCGTCTGTGGAGATGTTGGCTTTGGTAAGACAGAGGTTGCGATTCGGGCGGCATTTAAAGCTGTTCAGGATAATCGCCAGGTGGCATACCTTGTACCTACGACGATTCTTGCAGAACAGCATTTTAATAACTTTTGCGAGCGTATGAAGGACTTTCCTGTGAACATTCGTATGCTTTCACGATTTTGTACACCAAAGGAAATTAAGCAGACATTAACAGATATGAAGAGTGGAGCTGTAGATATTGTTATTGGTACACACAGACTTTTATCAAAGGATGTCGATTTCAAGAATCTTGGCTTGCTTATCATTGATGAAGAACAGCGCTTTGGTGTGAAACACAAAGAGCAGATTAAACAAATGAAAAAGAACATTGATGTTCTTACCCTGACTGCTACACCAATTCCGCGTACACTTCACATGAGTCTTGTCGGACTTCGCGATATTAGCTTACTTGAGGAACCACCGGTTGACCGTATGCCGATTCAGACATATGTTATGGAATATGATATTGAATTTGTCAAGGAAGCAATTAATCGTGAAATGAATCGAAACGGACAGGTATATTATGTATACAACCGAGTGAATAATATTGAACAAATTGTGACGCAGTTGCGAAGTGTTCTTCCGGATGCTACAATAGAGTTTGCGCACGGAAAAATGAATGCACGCGAAATTGAAGATATTATGCACAGATTTATCAAACGTGAGATTGATGTGCTAGTTTCAACAACAATTATTGAAACCGGACTTGATATCCCAAATGTAAATACAATGATCATTCATGATGCCGATACCTTTGGATTGTCTCAGCTTTATCAGCTGCGTGGTCGCGTTGGTCGTTCAAATCGCAGTGCTTATGCATTTTTGATGTACAAACGCGATAAGATGATCAAGGAAGTTGCCGAGAAACGACTCAAGGCAATTCGGGAGTTTACAGACCTTGGTTCCGGCTACAAGATTTCCATGAAGGATCTGGAAATTCGCGGCGCGGGCAACTTACTTGGACAAGAGCAATCCGGGAACATTGAAGCAGTTGGATATGATTTGTACTGTAAGATGTTAAATGACGAGATACGCAAGCTTTCCGGAGAAGCTGTGGAGGCAGAATTTGCGACATCCATTGAACTTCCGATTGATGCATACATTCCGGATAATTACGTCAAAAATGAGTATTTAAAGCTTGACTTATACAAGAGAATCTCTCGCTGTGAGACGCGAGAAGAAAACGATATGATTATCGAAGAAGTCAAAGACCGTTTTGGTGATCCACCAAAGGTATTTGACAGATTGCTTGATATCGCGTATCTTAAGGCGTGTGCGCATAGGGCATACATTTCGGATGTTAAGTATGTGGCGGACGAGGCACGATTTATTATTTGGCCGGATGCACCTGTGCATGCAGAACGCATGGATATGCTTCTGAAGCGTTATGGAGGAAAGCTTCGTTTCGTAAATGGAAAACAGGCAGGATTCCATATTAAGGTATCAAAGACAAATCAGGATGAGCTTCTTGCATTTTGCGAGAAGGTAATCGAGGATATAAAGCTGTTAACCGCGACAGACAGAAAGGAAGAAAAATAACTTTTTGACTGTCCGTTGGCACGAAGGAGGATGTAAATAACATGAATACGAAGTGTACCCGCAAGCGTGGCTATTTTTGCATATTATTGATTGCAGTTATGTGCGTGTCGATGCTTGGCGGATGTGGAAAAAAACAAAAGGAAGAATTTGAAGGCGATAAGGCAACGGTTGTTTTTCAATATGGAAATCATATTGTTACGTTAGGGGAGACGTATATATATGCAAAAACAGTTGAGGAACGTTATGTAAACCAATACGGAGAAGCCGTATGGCAGCTCATTTTACCTGCAACAGGTACGGATGCAACATCAATGGTGGACCTTACGCGCGAGGCAATTGTAGAGGAAATCGTCAAAGTCAAAACGCTGGTTGAGCATGCACCGGATTACGGCATTGCACTGAATGATGAAGAAATTTCTATTTTGGAAGAGACAGCAAAGGATTTTTATTCCGGCCTTACGGATGATGATATTAAGTCAATGGAGCTTACGGAGGAGCTTGTTTATCAGGTCCTCTATGAAAATAAAATAGCAAACATTGTAACCGAAAAGATGCTTGAACGAAATCCGGTCGAGATATCGGACGAGACAGCCCGCAAGACAACATTTTATGATATGTACTTCGCGTGCTATTCCATCAATTCGTCCGGCGAAATAGTACCTTATTCAGCCGAAGAAAAAAAGACGCAATATGACAATGCCCTTCAGGCCTGCAGTACACTTGGAACAAGCGGAATTTCAGAGGAAAGAGAAGCACAAAATATTGAGAAGCTTGCCGAGTATTATCAACTTGAGCAGGCAAAAGAGCAGACATTAACGCCGCACGAAATATTAGAGACCTATGGAGAGGATGTTTACAATCTTCTGTATTCCATGCAAAACGGGGAGTATACAACGGTAATCGAAACAGAGTATGGCTATCATGTATTTGAAATGATCGCTCTTACGGATGAAAAGGCTACAAAAGAATACAAAGACATTTTGACTGCTGAAGAAACGGAAAAACAGATGTCTAACCGTCTTGAAACATGGAAAAAGGCTATTGATGCAGATTTTTCCTATCCGGAATCCGTTAACATGGATGTCTACAAACAAATCGTAGTCAACTAAAAAAGGAGCCTAGGCTCCTTTTTTTAGTGTTCCATTTTCCAAATGTATGCACTGTATGGTGCTAACTCAGAACCTCCGCCAAAGTCGTGTGTTGTTCCGGTTATGAGTTCCTCAGCAGTTCCGCAGCCCGCATCAAAGTGCGCGGTGTATGGATAGTCTGCTGCATTTATGGCTACAAGAATACGTTCATGCTCTGAGCACCGTTCAAAGATGCATTGGTGATTTGTAAGGACGACGGAACGGAAAGAACCATAGTTAAGCGCTTCGCTTTCTTTTTTTATTGAAGAAAGCTTGGCTATCCAGTCGGTAAGTTCGTTCCATTCCGGTGCATCGTACGACAAGCGAAGAGCTGGGTCACCATCTTCTTTGCGCCCCTCAGCACCCCATTCGCTTCCGTAGTATATGCACGGGAACCCCGGCATACCAAAGGCGAGAGCATAGATGAGCGGAAGATGCTTTTTGTTTGATAGGATTGTTGCAACACGGCTGACATCGTGGTTGTCTACGAAGGAGAGAAAATGCTTTCCTTTGTAACGAGTCCATTGCTCCGGTCCGAATTGCTGCAATAGACTGTGAACGATTTCAAACATGTTCATGCTGTTAAAGCTGGAGTAAAGTCCTTTGTAGCACATGTAGTTCGTTGCACTGTGAAGCATGCTGTCGTTTACAAAGACATTATAGTCGCCGTGAAGCAGCTCGCCGAGTAAAAGGAAGTCTTGCTTAAGTCCATCGCAGTGTGAGCGAAGACGACGAATAAAATCGTGATCAAGACAATATGCGACATCAAGACGAAGTCCGTCAATGTCGAAAGAATCAATCCATCCCTTAACATGCTCCAGTATATGGTTGATGACTGCTTCGTTACGAAGGTTTAACTTAACGAGGTCGTAGTTCCCCTCCCAGCCTTCGTACCAAAGACCATCATTGTAATTAGAATTACCGTCAAAATTGATGAAAAACCAATCCTTATATGGGGAATCCCAGCGGTTTTTGAGAACGTCCTGGAAGGCCCAGAAACCACGTCCGACATGATTGAATACACCATCTAAAACGACTTTGATCCCCTCCTTGTGAAGGTTGTCGCAAACTTGTTTGAAATCCTCGTTAGTTCCAAGACGACAGTCAATTGTTCCGTAGTCTCTTGTATTGTAGCCGTGCGTGTCTGAGGAGAAGACCGGCGAAAAATAAATTGCATTTGCACCAAGTTTTTTGATATGCAAAATCCAATCGTTAACCTTTAGAATTCTCGAAGACAACACACCATCGTTTTCAAATGGAGCGCCACAAAAACCAAGGGGATAAATCTGGTAAAATACACTTTCGTAAGCCCACATGACAATAGCTCCTTTCTTGTCTGTATTGTATATTATGCAAATAACAGTATACCATAAATAGAGACTTGAAACAAATAAACAAGATGATAAAATAGAAAGAACAAAAGAAAAATAAAACAATGAAAAATAGAAAAGAGAAGGGATAGCAAATGAAAGATTTAGTTATTATTGGTAGTGGTCCTGCAGGTCTTTCGGCAGCAGTATATGCAAAACGGGCGAAGCTCGATGTTGCAGTAATCGAAAAGGCACCATTTTCGGGCGGACAGATTATAAATACGGAACAGGTTGATAATTATCTCGGAATGTACCGGACAAGCGGTTTTGAAATGGCAACAGCCTTTCGTGCGCATGCGGACGCACTTGAGGTGGAATTTTTAAATAAAGAGGTTGTCGGAATAGAAGGGAATCAAACCTTTGCCGTGAAGCTTTCAAACGGAGATGTAATTGAAACAAAAACAGTCTTAATTGCAACGGGTGCGAAATACAAGAATCTCGGAATAGACAGCGAAAGCAAATTTAAGGGTGCAGGCGTTTCGTATTGTGCCACATGCGACGGTGCATTTTTTCGAAAAAAAACAGTTGTTGTCGTCGGAGGCGGCAATGTTGCGTTTGGTGATGCACATTATTTATCGAAAATTTGCGAGAAGGTTTATCTTGTGCATAGAAGAGATGTGTACCGTGCTTCAAAGCATCTGATTGATTTGGTAAAAAGTCATGAAAATGTGGAGATTCTTCCGTTTTATGAAGTGAAAGAAATTATAGGGGATGGCATGGTGGAGCAGGTTCGGCTCATTCAAAATCAGACCAAGGAAGAAAAAATCGTAGATGCTTCCGGAATCTTTGTGGCGATTGGTATGGAACCGGTGTCAGAATTTGTTAACGGGATTGTTGACACGGATAACAGGGGATATATCATCGCAACAGAAAACGGCGTGACAAGCACGCCGGGAATCTTTGTTGCAGGGGATGTTCGTACAAAGGAAGTACGACAAATTGTGACTGCGGTAAGTGACGGAGCCAATGCGGTAGCATCCGTTCAGGAATATTTACAATAGAATTATTCTTCTTTCGATTGCTTGTCTGCACCTGCAAGGAGCGGACGAGCAATTTTTATGTTGAAAAACTCAATCAGCGGGCCCATAAAAAAGGCAGTGATGATTGTACCGATACCAACGATTGTCGGAATGTCTTTTACGTGACCGCCACTGATTAGGAACACGACTGTACCGGAAATTACACATACAAAATCAGTTGCAATTCGGACAAATTTGAATTGACCGATTTTCCATTTGTTTGCCATGATGAGAGCAACGGCATCATATGTCGAAACGCCAAGGTCGGCTGTCATATAAAGAGCTGAACCGATACAGATGATTACGATGCCGATAATCAGACAGGCAATTCGAATGGGCATTGCAGGCTCCACGAATATTTTTTGAAGTGTTTCGTATGTAAACTGAGTAATATATCCAAGTAAAAATAAATTAATAAAAGTTGCTATGCCGATATAGTGGCGGTCTGTAAACAAAGCAAAGAGTAAAAGCAGAGCATTTACGATTACGTATAATGTTCCGAAGGAAATCGGAATCAAAGCATCCAGTCCGCTCATGAGGGATTGAAAGGGATCAACACCAAGTGCTGCTATTTTAAAAATGCCAACGCTGATTGCGCAAATGACAACACCAAATAATGACATCATAATACGTCTCTTTTTCATAGAATGACTCCTTTGTGATATTTTTTATTGATTGACAGTACATATTATATGGAAAAATCGAGGAATATCAAGAACAAGTTTTAAGCACAAAAAATGAGCAAAATCATATGATAATCTATATGGTTATTTCTGAGGGCAAGAATATGGCTGTAAAAATTATTTTGGACGCAGGACATGGCGGATACGATAACGGAGCAAGCTACAACGGCAGGCTTGAGAAGGATGATAATCTGGCACTTACACTTGCAGTTGGTGAGATTTTGCAGGCACAGGGATATGATGTAGAATATACGAGAACAGAGGATGTTTATGATTCTCCTTTACAAAAAGCACGCATAGGAAATGATAGCAATGCAGACTTTTTTGTGTCGATACATCGAAATTCTTCACCAACACCGAATCAATATAATGGAGTCCAAACATTGGTATATAACGATTCCGGAATTAAGGCGGATATGGCTCGAAGGGTAAATGCGGAATTAGAGAAGGTTGGATTTCGCAATATTAATGTTTCGGAACGTCCGGGACTTGTTGTTCTTCGAAGAACAAAAATGCCGGCGATATTAATTGAAGCGGGTTTTATTAACAGTGATAAGGATAATGAATTATTTGATGCGAAATTTTCAGAGATTGCGGAGGCAATCGCTACCGGGATTGATGACACAATTATGGCGGCAGGGCTTGCGGCAGCAAAACAGGAAGGGACAGGTGTCAATGCGTCTGATTATCAAAAAACAGGAATTTATATGAAAGACCATGACTGGTCGGATGCTGATTCGGAGGATAAGATGCAGCAGGGAACAGGCAACACGAATATGCAATATCAAATTCTGATTGGAATTTATCGGAATTACGGTTATGCTTCCTATTACATGAAACAATTCATGCAAGAAGGCTATCCGGTGGAAATTTATAAAGATGATGGCTTGTATCAGGTACGTGTTGGGGTGTACAATGACATACGGGAAGCAATGGACGCACAGAAAAATTTTCAGGAAAAAGGATATGCAACGCTAATTGTTCGGGCAAATTAATCATATTCCAATCGTATTTTCAATCATATCCAATTTATTATAATTCTTCGAAAAAAGAATATTGACAATGATTACAGGTTGTGATACTATATCAACCGATGAACTGCCGTAGACAGTAGGTACCGTAAGGTGTAAGGTTATAAACGCCTACCGAGGAGAAATGTAAATCATTGATTTAATGAATTTCAACTCTTGTGCTGCGCATGAGAGTTTTTCTTTTTGTAGACACGCAGTATCATTAATATTATAAGGAGGTGCGTGATTTTGGCAAAGGTAGAATTAAAGCAGCCAATCGTTGAGGAAATCAAGGAGAGCATTAAGGACGCTAAGTCAGTTGTATTAGTAGACTATCGTGGTCTTACAGTTGAGCAGGATACTAAGTTCCGTAAGGCAATGAGAGAGTCAGACGTAATTTACAAAGTATACAAGAATACTATGGTAAAGCGTGCGATTGAAGGTACAGAGTTCGAAGCTTTAAAGGATGATCTCGAAGGACCAACAGCTGTTGCAATCTCAAAGACAGATGCAACTGCTCCGGCAAGAATCGTTGCTCAGTTCGCTAAGGAGAATCCGGTGCTTGAGATTAAGACCGGTGTTGTTGAGGGAACTTACTACGATAATGCAGGCATCAAGACTATTGCTACAATTCCATCAAGAGATGTACTTATCTCTAAGTTGCTTGGTAGCATGCAGTCACCTATCGCAAACTTTGCACGTGTTATTAAGCAGATCGCTGAGGCAAAGGAAGCATAATTCATTCTCGTAACAGACGAGACAATGCAATAAGAATTACAAAATATTATAAAAATGGAGGATTATTATTATGACAACTCAGGAAATTATTGAAGTTATCAAGGGTTTATCAGTATTAGAGTTAAATGACTTAGTTAAGGCATGTGAGGAAGAATTTGGTGTATCTGCAGCAGCAGGTGTTGTAGTTGCAGCAGCTGCTGAAGGCGGCGCAGCAGCAGAGGAGAAGGATGCCTTCGACGTAGAGCTTACAGAGGCAGGTCCTAACAAGGTTAAGGTTATCAAGGTTGTTCGTGACGTTACAGGTCTTGGTCTTAAGGAAGCTAAGGATACAGTTGATGGCGCTCCAAAGATCATCAAGGAAGGCGCTTCTAAGGAAGAGGCTGAGGACATCAAGACAAAGCTTGAGGCTGAAGGCGCTAAGGTTACTCTTAAGTAATTTTATTTTTCTGAATTATAACATCAGGCTGTCACATTTGTGGCAGCTTGATTTTTTCTAAAAAGCCGGTTTTGGCTGTTCAAAATTTAATTGCGAATTATAGCAAAAAAATCCAATTTGTTTATTGACACGTATTTTCACTTGTGCTATTATGTTAAAATGTCATTATTATGGAGTTATATGCCATAATATTAGGATAGATGTTTAAAGCAAATAAATTCAAGGGGTGAATGCGTCGATGAAAAAGTACAGAATGCGTCCTGTGAAATCGGGAAGAGGAATGCGAATGAGTTTTTCTACTGAAAAAGAAGTTTTGGACATGCCAAACTTAATTGAAGTACAGAAAAATTCGTACCAGTGGTTCTTGGATGAAGGCTTAAAAGAAGTCTTCCGTGATATCTCTCCTATTACCGATTATACCGGACAGCTTAGCTTGGAACTTGTAGATTTCCAACTTTGCGAGGATGATATCAAGTATTCAATCGAAGAGTGTAAAGAGAGAGATGCGACATATGCTGCACCACTCAAGGTGAATGTACACCTTCGCAACAACGAGACTGGCGAAATTGCTCAGCATGATATTTTTATGGGTGACTTGCCACTTATGACTGCTACCGGTACATTTGTTATTAACGGTGCCGAGCGAGTAATCGTAAGCCAGTTAGTTCGTTCTCCGGGTATCTACTACGAAATTGGACATGATAAGATTGGTAAAACGCTTTATTCATGTACAGTAATCCCTAACCGTGGAGCCTGGTTGGAGTACGAGACAGATTCCAATGACGTATTCTATGTACGTGTAGATAGAACAAGAAAGGTACCTATTACTGTACTTATTCGTGCACTTGGTATCGGAACAAACCAGGAGATTATCGACCTTTTTGGTGATGAGCCAAAGATTATGGCCAGTCTTGAGAAGGACCCTTCAACAAACTACGATACAGGTGTTATCGAGTTATATAAGAAAATTCGTCCGGGCGAACCTGAGGTTGTTGAGAACGCAGAAAGCTTAATCAACAGCATGTTTTTTGATGCCAGAAGATACGACCTTGCCAAGGTTGGTCGTTATAAATTTAATAAGAAGCTTGCACTTAAGAACCGTATTGCTGGACAGGTTCTTTCGGAGGATGTTACAGATCCGAGCACAGGCGAGCTTATGTTTAAAGCCGGTACAAGCCTGACTCGTGACGACGCAAAGAAGATTCAGGATGCAGCGGTTCCATTCGTATGGATTCAAACAGAAGAGCGTAATGTTAAGGTACTCTCAAATATGGTAGTTGATATTACAGAGTATGTTGGATTTGATCCGGCTGAAGTTGGCGTTACGGAAGATGTATATTACCCAGTTCTTGAGAAATTATTAGAAGAGTATGATGACGAGGAAGCATTAAAGCAGGCGATTATAGCTGCAAATGCAGAGCTGATTCCTAAGCATATCACCAGAGAAGATATTCTTGCATCTATTAACTATAACATGCACCTTGAGTATGGTATCGGAAATTCTGACGATATCGATCACTTAGGAAACAGACGTATCAGAGCTGTTGGTGAATTGCTTCAGAACCAGTACAGAATTGGTCTTTCAAGATTAGAGAGAGTTGTACGTGAGCGTATGACTACTCAGGATATTGAGACAATTACCCCACAATCTTTGATTAATATTAAGCCGGTAACTGCAGCTGTTAAGGAATTCTTCGGAAGTTCACAGTTATCGCAGTTTATGGATCAGAATAATCCACTTTCAGAGCTGACACATAAGAGACGTCTTTCTGCACTTGGTCCGGGTGGTCTTTCGAGAGACCGTGCAGGATTCGAGGTTCGAGATGTTCACTACACACATTACGGTAGAATGTGTCCGATTGAGACTCCTGAAGGTCCGAACATCGGTTTGATAAACTCCCTTGCTACATATGCAAGAATTAACGAGTATGGTTTCGTTGAGGCTCCATACAGAAAGCTTGACAAATCAGATCCTGCGAATCCGGTTGTCACAGATGAGGTTGTTTACCTTACAGCTGACGAGGAGGATAATTATATTGTTGCGCAGGCGAATGAGCCTTTGGACGAAAAAGGCCATTTCGTAAAGAACAACGTATCAGGTCGTTTTAGAGAAGAAACTTCAGAGTTCCCTAAGGATACGATTGATCTTATGGACGTATCTCCTAAGATGGTATTCTCAGTAGCTACATCCATGATTCCTTTCCTGGAGAATGATGATGCGAACCGTGCCCTCATGGGTTCGAACATGCAGCGTCAGGCGGTGCCGCTTCTTAAGACAGAAGCACCTGTAGTCGGTACAGGTATGGAAGGCAAAGCGGCGGTTGACTCCGGTGTTTGTATCGTTGCTAAGCGTGATGGTGTTGTAGAAATATCTTCCAGCGAGAAGATTATTGTAAAATGCGAGGATGGTACAAAGGATGAGTACCATGTAATAAAATTTGCTCGTAGCAATCAGGGCAACTGTATGAACCAGAGACCAATCGTTAAGCGTGGCGATAAGGTAACTGCAGGCATGGTAATTGCAGATGGTGCATCAACAGCCAATGGTGAGATTGCACTTGGTAAGAACCCGTTAATCGGTTTTATGACATGGGAAGGTTATAACTACGAGGATGCTGTACTTCTCAGCGAGAGACTTGTACAGGAGGATGTTTATACATCTGTTCATATAGAAGAATATGAAGTTGAGGCAAGAGATACAAAGCTTGGTCAGGAAGAGATTACAAGAGATTTGGCAGGTCTTGCTCCGGAAGCATTAAAGGATCTTGACGAAAACGGTATTATCCGTGTTGGTGCCGAGGTTCGTGCAGGTGATATTCTTGTTGGTAAGGTTACTCCTAAGGGAGAGACAGAGCTTACAGCAGAAGAGAAGTTGCTTCGTGCAATTTTTGGTGAGAAGGCAAGAGAAGTTCGTGATACATCACTTCGTGTTCCACACGGTGCATACGGTGTAATCATGGATACAAAGGTATTTACAAGAGAAAACGGAGATGAGCTTCCACCGGGAGTTAATAAATCCGTTCGTGTATATATTGCACAGAAGAGAAAGATCTCTGTTGGTGATAAGATGGCTGGTCGTCATGGTAACAAGGGTGTTATCTCGCGTATCCTTCCGGTTGAGGATATGCCATTCCTTCCAAACGGCCGTCCGCTTGATATCGTGTTGAACCCGCTTGGTGTACCTTCCCGTATGAATATCGGACAGGTGCTTGAGATTCATCTTGGTCTTGCATCGAAGGTTCTTGGATTTAATGTATCTACACCGGTCTTTGACGGTGCGAATGAGTTTGATATCATGGATGCCCTTGAGATGGCAAATGACTATGCAAACTTAGAGTGGGATGAGTTCTACGAGAAATATAAAGATGATACAGAAAAGGAAGTTATGGACTACCTTTCTGAGAATAGAGATCACAGAGAAGAGTGGAAGGGTGTGCCAATCAACCGTACAGGTAAGGTAAGATTGCGTGACGGTAGAACAGGTGAGGAATTTGATTCACCGGTTACAATTGGTTACATGCACTACTTGAAGCTCCACCACCTTGTAGATGATAAGATTCATGCACGTTCAACCGGTCCTTACGGAATGGTAACACAGCAGCCTCTTGGTGGTAAGGCACAGTTCGGTGGTCAGAGATTCGGTGAGATGGAAGTTTGGGCTCTTGAGGCTTATGGTGCTTCATACACATTGCAGGAAATCCTGACAGTTAAGTCTGATGATATTGCAGGACGTGTTAAGACATATGAGGCAATTATCAAGGGTGATAACATTCCACCGGCAGGTATTCCTGAATCATTCAAGGTACTCTTAAAAGAGTTCCAGTCATTGGGTCTTGATGTTAAGGTATTAAAGGATGACCAGACAGAGGTTGACCTTGGTGAAGCATTTGATTATGGCGACGAGAATATCAAGTCTGTAATTGAAGGTGACCGTGGTAATTACATGGAGGATTTGGAGTCGCAGGGCTATAGCGGAGTCGATGAAAATGATGAGCTTACATCCCTTTCAGAGGATGAAGATGAGTTTCTGTTGGACGACGAATTCGATGAAGATGAGTTTTAGGAAAGGAGATTTGTACGATGTCAGCTATGAATAACGAAGTAGTTAAAGATCAGCCAATCAGCTTTGATGCGATCAAAATTGGACTTGCATCTCCTGAAAAGATAAGAGAGTGGTCGAAGGGTGAGGTAAAGAAGCCTGAGACTATTAATTACAGAACATTAAAGCCTGAGAAGGATGGTTTATTCTGTGAGAGAATCTTCGGACCTAGCAAAGACTGGGAATGCCATTGTGGAAAATATAAGAAGATTCGTTTCAAGGGTGTTGTTTGTGACCGTTGTGGCGTTGAGGTAACGAAGGCAAGCGTTCGTCGTGAGCGTATGGGACATATTGAGCTTGCTGCACCGGTTTCACATATTTGGTATTTTAAGGGTATCCCAAGCCGTATGGGACTTATTCTTGATATTTCGCCAAGAGCATTGGAAAAGGTACTTTATTTTGCATCTTATATTGTGCTGGATCCGGGTGAGACAACATTAGAGTATAAGCAGATTTTGAGTGAGCAGGAGTACAGAAAGGCTGAAGAAGAATTCGGCAATAAATTCCGTGTAGGTATGGGTGCAGAGGCTGTAAAAGAGCTTCTCTCTCAGATTGATCTTGAGAAGGATGCTAAGGAGCTTAAAGCAGAACTTGTTGATGCATCAGGTCAGAAACGTGCACGTATCATCAAGAGACTTGAGGTTGTTGAGGCGTTCCGTAACTCAAACAATAAGCCGGAATGGATGATTTTGGATGTTGTTCCGGTTATTCCACCGGATATCCGTCCTATGGTTCAGTTGGATGGCGGTAGATTTGCTACATCTGACTTAAATGATTTATACAGAAGAATCATCAACCGTAATAATCGTTTGAAGAGATTGCTTGAGCTTGGTGCTCCGGATATCATCGTTCGTAACGAGAAACGTATGCTTCAGGAAGCTGTTGATGCTTTGATTGATAATGGTAGAAGAGGTCGAGCAGTTACAGGTCCTGGTAACAGAGCGTTGAAGTCTCTTTCAGATATGTTAAAGGGTAAGCAGGGACGTTTCCGTCAGAACTTGCTTGGTAAGCGTGTTGACTACTCCGGTCGTTCCGTTATCGTAGTAGGTCCTGAACTTAAAATTTACCAGTGCGGTCTTCCGAAGGAAATGGCTATTGAGCTTTTCAAGCCATTCGTTATGAAGGAGCTTACAGCACAGGGTAAGGCAAACAATATTAAAGCTGCTAAGAAGATGGTTGAGAAGTTAGAGCCACAGGTTTGGGATGTCCTCGAAGAGGTTATTAAGGAGCATCCTGTTATGTTGAACCGTGCTCCTACACTTCATAGACTTGGTATTCAGGCGTTTGAGCCAATTCTTGTAGAAGGTAAGGCTATTCGTCTTCATCCACTCGTATGTACAGCGTTCAACGCCGACTTCGATGGTGACCAGATGGCTGTCCATCTTCCGCTTTCCGTAGAAGCACAGGCTGAGTGTAGATTCCTTCTTCTCTCGCCAAATAACCTTTTGAAGCCATCAGATGGTGGTCCTGTAGCTGTTCCTTCACAGGATATGGTACTCGGTATTTACTATCTGACGATGGAGAAGTTCGCAGAGCTTAAGCCGGAGGATGCTGAAAAGGCTGAAATCAAGAAAGAATATTTAGCAGAAGATGAAAGCAAGAATCTTGCGGATTTAGAGAAGGATTGCAAGGCCGGTAAGGTACGTCTTTCTGATGTTGTTAAGATGAAAGTTATCAAGAAGATGTCAAAGGACAAGAAGGAAGTATTCTTCAAAGAAATTATCGGTACAGCCAGAAACTTCTTAAAGCCTTTATTTAAGAGTGCAAATCTTGCAATGCTTGCCTATGAAAATGGTGAGATTACACTTCACCAGAAAATTAGAGTCAAGAAGACTATTACAACTGCAGAGGGTAAGCAGGTTTCAGGTATAATTGAGTGTACACTCGGTCGTTTGATTTTCAATGAAATAATCCCTCAGGATCTTGGATTTGTTGATCGTAGTAACGAAGCAAATCTCTTAGAGCCGGAAATCAACTTCCATGTTGGTAAGAAGGGCTTAAAGCAGATTCTGGACAAGTGTATCAATACACACGGAGCTACAAAGACTGCAGAGGTTCTTGATGATATCAAGGCAATGGGTTACAAGTTCTCTACAAGAGGAGCAATTTCGGTATCTATTTCAGATATGACTGTGCCTGCAGCAAAGAAGAAGATTCTTGAAGACGCTCAGGAAGTCGTAGATAAGATCAACATGATGTATGGTCGCGGACTTGTTACGGATGAAGAGAGATATCAGGCTGTTGTAAAGAAGTGGCAGGAAGCTGATGATAAGCTTACGAAGGCGCTTCTTGATGGTCTTGACAAATACAATAACATTTACATGATGGCTGATTCCGGTGCCCGTGGTTCTGATCAGCAGATTAAGCAGCTTGCAGGCATGCGTGGTTTGATGGCCGATACATCAGGTCGTACAATCGAGCTTCCAATCAAGTCAAACTTCCGTGAAGGTCTTGACGTATTGGAGTACTTCATTTCTGCGCATGGTGCTCGTAAGGGTCTTTCGGATACAGCTCTTCGTACAGCCGATTCCGGTTACTTAACACGTCGTCTTGTAGATGTATCGCAGGATTTGATTATCCGTGAGGTTGATTGTTGTGAGGATCAGGACGAGAAGCCGGGAATGTATGTAGAAGCTTTCATGGTTGGAAATGAGACAATCGAGAGCTTTGAAGAGAGAATTACAGGTCGTTATGCTGCAGAGAGTGTATTCGATGCAGATGGCAATATGATTGTTAAGAAGAACCATATGATCACTCCTAAAAGAGCCGCTAACATCATCAACAAGGGTGTTGACGATAAGGGTGTCGCATTTAAGGGTGAAGATGGTAAGGTAAGAAGAGATGCGAAGCTTAAGATTCGTACAATTCTTACATGTAAATCACATATCGGTGTTTGTGCGAAGTGTTATGGTGCGAACATGGCAACCGGTCAGGCAGTTCAGGTAGGTGAGGCTGTTGGTATTATTGCAGCTCAGTCAATTGGTGAGCCTGGTACACAGCTTACAATGAGAACCTTCCATACCGGTGGTGTTGCCGGTGATGATATTACACAGGGTCTTCCTAGAGTTGAGGAGTTGTTTGAGGCCCGTAAGCCTAAGGGACTCGCAATCATTGCAGAGTTTGGCGGTGTAGTAGAACTTCGCGAAACAAAGAAGAAGAGAGAAGTAGTAATTACAAACCAGGAGACAGGCGAAGCAAAGGCATACCTTATTCCTTACGGTTCAAGAATCCGTGTTTGGGATGGTCAGGTACTTGAAGCCGGTGATGAGCTTACAGAGGGTTCAGTCAATCCACACGATATTCTTAAGATTAAGGGTGTTCGTGCAGTTCAGGATTACATGATTCGTGAAGTACAGCGAGTATATCGTCTCCAGGGTGTTGAAATCAATGATAAGCATGTCGAAGTAATTGTACGTCAGATGTTAAAGAAGATTCGTATTGAGAACAGCGGAGATACAGACTACTTACCGGGAACACTGGTAGATGCTCTTGATTTTGCTGAGATCAATGAAATGCTTGTAGAGGAAGGAAAGAAGCCGGCCGAGGGTACTCAGGTTATGCTTGGTATCACAAAGGCATCGCTTGCTACAAATTCATTCCTTTCAGCAGCTTCCTTCCAGGAGACAACGAAAGTACTTACTGAGGCAGCTATTAAGGGTAAGGTTGATCCACTTATCGGATTAAAGGAGAATGTATTGATCGGTAAGCTGATTCCGGCAGGTACAGGTATGAAACGTTATCGTTCAGTAAAGCTTGATTCCGGCTTGAACGATATTGATTTCCCGGAACTTGAGGGTGAAGATCTTTCATTCGAGGCAGATAAAGAATCTCTTGTTGAGGAGGTTGAACCGGAAGTATCAGGTACCGTAGAATAAGAGATAACAAATTGCAAGACGCAGGTGCATTCGCCTGCGCCTTGTTTTTTTATTGCATAGGAAAGTGCTTCACACATCCTATGCAATAAAAAAGACAC
>SAMEA3663026__coassemble_349_pt1 | contig 32232 bp, 27 predicted proteins | sample SAMEA3663026__metabat2_low_PE_012 | metagenome-assembled genome bin SAMEA3663026 (sample SAMEA3663026) | pig gut metagenome | biome: pig gut; feature: pig-associated habitat; material: faeces | place: France | collected 2012
GGGAATGCGTGGGCACAGAGAAGGAAAACCATCACTCATACCCAAGAGGAAAGGGAATGCGTGGGCACAGAGAAGGAAAAACATCATCCATACCCAATCAGAAAGAATCGAATCAGAAAGTCACCAATCAGCCCCCAAAACAAAAAGAATCGAATCAAAAAGAATCCAAAAAAAAAGAATCCAATCAGCAAGCCCCACCGATTTATTATTTTTGTCGATTATTTGAATATTTCCTTGTCAATTTTGAAAAAAAGCTTGACATATGATGGGTGGGTTTTTATAATCGGTATTCAATAAGCTAATTATCGTTAGCATGTACAGTAAGCCTGTACGGCAAGCTTGTACAGTAAGCCTGTACAGTAAGCCTGTACAGTAAGCATGTACAGTAAGCATGTACAGTAAGCATGTACGGTAAGCATGTACAGTAAGCCTGTACGGCAAGCATGTACAGTAAGCATGTACAGTAAGCATGTACAGTAAGCATGTACAGTAAGCATGTACGGTAAGCATATACGGCAAGCATATACGGCAAGCATATACGGCAAGCATGTACGGTAAGCATACACGGTAAGCATACACGGTAAGCATATACGGCAAGCATGTACAGTAAGCTTGCACAGGCAGTAATTGAGTGTTTCGTAAGGGTGGTATGTATTTTGAAGGAGGGAGAAGAGAAGATGGATTATGTAATTAAATTAACAGATATATCGAAGAAATTTAAAGTATTAAACAGACGCGAGGGGCTGATGGGAAGCTTTAAGGATATTTTCTCGCGTGACTATAAAATTGTACATGCTGTCGATAAGATTTCATTATCTGTGAAGCAGGGAGAAATCGTAGGATTTCTGGGACCGAACGGTGCCGGTAAATCGACAACAATCAAGATGATGACAGGTGTTTTGGAACCATCCGGCGGAGAGCTTTTAGTGAACGGACGCATTCCTTATAAGAACCGCACAAAAAACTCACAGGAAATCGGAGTTGTTTTTGGACAACGATCTCAACTATGGTGGTCGCTTCCATTAATTGAATCTTTTAAATTGTTAAAAGATATTTATCAGATTCCGCAGAAGGAATATGATGAAATGATGGAGCTATATGCAAGCCTAGTAAATATTGAGGATTTACTCCATAAACCGGTTCGTCAGATGTCGCTTGGTCAAAGAACGTTGAGTGACATTTTGGCGGCTTTTTTGCATAATCCAAAGATAGTATTTTTGGATGAGCCAACCATCGGTCTTGATGTTGCAATGAAGAGTAAAATCAGAGAACTAATTAAAGAATTAAACAAACAGCGAAACACAACAGTTATTTTAACAACACACGATATGGGCGATGTCGATGCCCTTTGCGAGAGAATCATTATAATCGATAAAGGCAAAATGCTTTATGACAATGATATTAAGCATTTGCGTACATTCTTTGGTGCATATCGTACATTGAAGATTCGTCCGGCTGAAAAGATGTCCGAAGTTGTCGTACATTTAATGGACGAATTAAACGATTTAGATGTCCAGATATCCCGTGATGATGAGTGGATTAGCATCGTTGTAAACGAGGAGAAGATTAAAACCTTGAAGGTTTTGGACAGAATTCAGCAGACACACAGAATCAAGGATATGCAGCTGGAGGAAATTTCAACAGAAGATGTAATAAAGAAGATATACAAGGAGGGAGTCGAATGAATGTAAAGAAATATTTTTCCCTCACGAGAGCCGGTCTGATAGAGACACTTCAATTTCGAATTGCTCTAATTGTAATGGTATTCGGAAATTTGCTCTATTTAACATTGATTTACTTTGTTTGGAAAGCGATTTTTGCATCGGCAGGTACAGACGTTGTAAACGGAATGACATTCGAAACTACAATGATTTATCTTGTGCTTGCCACGGCACTCTTTAACTTTATGGAGTTGTATATTGTCTGGGATATACATCGTGATGTCCAAAACGGAGCAATTGCAATCAAACTCATAAAACCGATGCGATATAAGGATTACATGTTCTGGTCGGTGTCGGGTGCTTTTGTCGGCAACTTTGTATTTACATTCCTTCCGACATTTTTGGTAGTATTGTTTGTTACAAAGGGAACGATTTCAATCGGCATCAATCTTTTGTATTTTATGATAGCAGTCATAATCGGTGTATTTATCAATTATGAGATTGATTTTATTATTGGAACGATTTGTCTGTTTACACAGTCAATTTGGGGAATCAATATTATGAAACAGTCCATCGTGTTACTGTTGTCCGGTGCGACGATTCCGCTTGCGTTTTTCCCGGAGAAATTCCGCGCAGTTGTAGAGTGGCTTCCGTTTAAGTCCATTTATGATACACCGCTTACACTTCTTTTGAATGACGATTTGGCACCGGAAGTAATATGGAGTAAGCTTGGAATTGCCTGCCTGTGGGCAATTGCGATGTCTTTGTTCAGCAATCTGTTTTGGAAGATTTCTGTGAGACAGGTAACTGTGAACGGAGGTTAAGTATGGAGAGAAAAAGAGGATTACGTTTTTACGTTAAAATTTACTTTAAAATCATTGCGCAGGACATTAAGAGTCGTATGAGTTACCGTGCGGACTTTATTTTGTCGACACTCGGTATGATTGCCACCAACATCGCAGGATTTGTAGCATTTTGGTTGATGTTTACAAAGTTTCCGTCCATTAATGGCTGGGGCTACTATGAAATGTTGTTCCTTTACGGATTTTCACTTGTGGCGATAACACCGACACAATGCCTGCTTGATAACAACTGGCAGCTTCGACAAAATGTGTATACCGGCGATTTCATAAAGTATTGTTTCCGGCCGATTAACCTGTTCTTCTATTTCGAATCGGAAGTGTTTGACTTGAAAGGACTTGGACAGCTTTTTTTCGGAATCGGAACGATATGGTATTCATGGAGTAAGCTGTCGATACCATTTACGTTTTTCGCGTTGGTGAAGCTTATTATATTTCTGATTACAGCATCCTTTATTATGGCGGCCATGCAGACGGCGGCAGCGGCAACCTGTTTTTGGATTATGAATTCGTTCTATATTTTGGATCTTTCACTCAAACTGAAGGATTATGCAAAATATCCGATTACAATCTACAATGGATTGTTTAAGTTTATATTTACATTCATTTTTCCGGTAGCATTTATTGCATATTATCCGAGTCAGGTTATTTTGAAACCGGATAATGTACCACTTTTATCGTGGCTATCGCCGCTAATCGGAATCGGATTATTTTATCTTAGTTATAAGTTTTGGATGAAGGGGGCTTCAAAATATGACGGAAGCGGTTCCTAGTAGGAGCAATCTTACAACCCTTTGCTATATCATGCAGGATGATAAATATCTGATGATGCACAGGGTAAAAAAGGAAAAGGATATCAACAAGGATAAATGGGTTGGAGTAGGCGGGCACTTTGAGGCAGATGAAAGCCCCGAGGAGTGCCTGCTTCGTGAGGTTTACGAGGAAACCGGACTGACACTGAAGGAGTGGAAGCTTCGGGGAATCGTTACATTTATCTGTGACCGATGCCAAACGGAGTATATGTTTCTTTATACGGCAACCGAATATGAAGGTCATATCGGTGAATGTAATGAAGGAGAACTCGAATGGATTTTAAAAAAGGATGTGTATAACCTTCCGATTTGGGAGGGTGATAAAATCTTTTTCCGTTTACTTGAGACAAGTGATGCATTTTTTTCCTTAAAACTCCGATACGAAGGAGATACACTTGTGGAGAGCAAAATTAATACTTATTAGCGTTTGTTAAAGGCAAAAAAGGGCACTGTTTTTTATAAATAGTGCTCTTTTTCTGTAGAACTATATTGGTTTGACAAAACGACAAAAAAACACTAAAATATTATTGGAGGTTTTGTGCAAAAATGCAAACAAAATTAAGTAAAGCAATTGAGTATTTTATATATTTTTATCTCGCTGTTCCTGTGATTATTTTCTGCATCGGATGGCTGAAATGGTGGTGTGCAACCGCAGTCGTTGCGCTCATCGTATTTTCGGTTTTTTTGTCGGTGAGAGAATCCGGAGATTATCTGGCACCAAAAGGGATATTTAAGGGCAGGACGGAAGCGATAATCGGAGTTTTGGTTGTTGTATTTTTCTGGGTTTTGTTATCAGGCATCGGAAGCTTCGTCTGGGTGAATTCCGATCAGTATGTGCGAAAGGCAATCTTCCGGTGTTTGGTTGAATATGACTGGCCTGTAATGAACGAGGATGGCAGCAGAGCATTAGTTTATTATATTGGTTTCTGGTTACCATCCGCAGTAATCGGTAAAATCTTCGGATTGAGCGCCGGGTACGCGGCACAGTTTGTGTGGGCAATCATCGGTATTTTAATCGTATATTATATTATCAGTATTAACAGACAAAAGTTTACGATGTGGCCATTGTTGTTGTTTATCTTCTTCAGTGGCATGGATTATCTCGGAGTGCAATTTTTACGACCTGCACTCACCGATTTATCGTCTGCTTATCATCTGGAATGGTGGGCATCTGATTTTCAGTTTTCCTCATTCACAACACAGTTGTTCTGGGTGTTTAATCAGGCGCTGCCGGCATGGGTTACGATAGCATTTATTTATATCCAAAAGAAGAATTCAAGTATATTTTTTATTCTATCGTTGTGCATCATATCGTCCCCATTTCCGTTTGTTGGCATGATACCGATTGCGATTTATTGTGTTTTCCGAAATGCAAAGGAACAGTCGTGTAATGTTCTGCGAAGCAAGGTTGTTTCAATCCCGAATTTGATTGGCGTGATAGCGGTTGGAATTATCTCAGTCTTGTATCTTTTTGGGAATGCATCGGCAAGTGTTGTGGGAGAGGATCAGGCAAATGTATGGGAGATAACTTCCGTAGAGCTTGTGCGGTATGCATTGTTCTTACTATTGGAGGTTGGCGTATTTCTGATACTTTTGTACAAACGCAACAAGAAAAATGCGTTGTACTATATCATACTAATTGAATTTTTACTCTGTCCGATTCTTCACGTTGGATATGGACATGATTTTTGCATGAGAGCAAGCATACCGGCGTTATTTCTTTTGTATCTGTTTGTTGTTGATGCACTGGAAGCCTATGCGCAGGAGAAAAATCTCAAAATGCTTATTCCGCTTGTCGTTGCATTGTTGTTTGGCGCGATTACCCCTTATAATGAGATACACAGAACTATATTAAGGTCCTTTGAGTGTCAGAAGAAGCATGAACTAATCGATGCGCAGGAGGGAAATGTTGAATCGGTATTGTACGGCAATAATTTTTCGGGTGCAACAGAGAACGAACAAACGCTTAAGAAAATACTATTCAAATAATCGGATATACAGAAGAATTCTAGAGGAGGAACGATAGATGAAGGTTGTTCTACTGGCAGGAGGACTGGGAACAAGAATTAGCGAGGAATCTCAGTATAAACCAAAGCCAATGATCGAGATTGGCGGGAAGCCTATTCTTTGGCACATCATGAAGGAGTATTCCTATTACGGATTTAATGAGTTTATTATCTGTGCAGGCTACAAGCAGCATATTATTAAAGAATGGTTTGCTGATTATTTTCTTCATAACAGTGATGTTACATTTGACTATACACAGGGTGAGCGGAATATGATTGTTCATGACCAGTACCTTGACAAGTGGAAGGTCACGGTTGTAGATACAGGTTTGAATACAATGACAGGTGGTCGAATTAAACGTATTCAGAAGTATGTCGGAGATGAGCCGTTTATGATGACCTATGGTGATGGCGTATGTGATGTTGACATTCAGAAGCTTGTTGAATTCCACAAATGCCATGGAAAGCTTGCAACACTTACCGCTGTAGTTCAAGAGCAGGAGAAGGGCGTTCTTGATATTGATGAGGATAATTCTGTTCGTTCGTTCCGCGAAAAGAAGCTTTCTGACGGTGCATTAATTAATGCCGGATATATGGTATTGGAACCACGGATTTTTGATTATATAGAAGGTGATGAAACTGTTTTTGAGAAGAGTCCTCTTGAGAGAGTCGCTGCGGAAGGTCAGCTGATGTCTTATGTTCACAAGGGCTTCTGGCAGTGTATGGACAACAAGCGTGAGATGGATTTGCTGGAAAGAATGTACAATAAGGGAACAGCCCCTTGGAAGAAATGGAAGGATTAAATTCTATGTTGGACTTTTACAGAGGAAAAAAAGTGCTTGTCACAGGACATACCGGTTTCAAAGGCTCATGGCTGTGCAAGATACTAATAAATGCCGGTGCGGATGTGACCGGATATTCAATGGAACCACCGACGCAGCCATCCTTATTTGCGATGAGCGATATCGCTTTGAATATGAATTCAATAATCGGTGATGTCAGAGATTTGAATAAGCTAAATGAAGTGTTTGATGCGGTACAACCGGAGATTGTTTTGCACCTTGCGGCACAACCGATTGTAAGAGAATCCTACAAAAATCCGGTATATACGTATGAGACAAATGTTATGGGAACGGTTCATATTTGCGAGTGTGTAAGAACCCATGGCTGTGTCAAATCATTCCTGAATGTTACGACGGATAAGGTATACAAGAACAATGAATGGGAGTGGGGATATCGGGAAAACGAGCCGTTAGACGGATTTGATCCTTACTCAAACAGCAAGTCGTGTTCTGAATTGGTGACACATAGCTATATCAATTCCTTTTACGGAGATATGGATGTCGCAGTTTCAACTGCAAGGGCAGGCAATGTAATCGGAGGTGGCGATTTTGCATCTGACCGAATTGTTCCGGATTGCGTTCGGGCAGCACAAAAGAAAGAAGCGATTATCGTTCGGAATCCTTACTCAACAAGACCGTATCAGCATGTCCTTGAGCCGCTGGCTGTCTATCTTACGATTGCAATGAAACAATACGAAGACAAACAATATGCAGGTTTTTATAACGTCGGTCCGGATGACAGGGACTGTATTACGACAGGTCAGCTTGTTGACATTTTCTGTGAGAAATGGAACCGGGATATACCGGAGTGTGACCATATTAGTTGGATTAACAAAGCAGAGGCGAATGCTTTGCACGAGGCAAATTTCCTCAAGCTTGACTCCTCAAAAATCAAGCGTGTATTCGGATGGAAGCCAAGATGGAGCGTTGCTACAGCAATTGAAAAGACGGTCGAGTGGACTAAGGTGTATATGTCGGGCAAAGACATAAATGCATGCATGAATGAACAGATATTACAATTTTTTAACTAAGGAGATACAACATGGCAGCTTGGAACAATGAGTCAGAAGCCAGAGAACAGATAAAGGCATTGGTGGCAGAGTACTATAAGGAGTATAAGAAACCGGAGCAGGACAAGGCGTTTTGTCCTGGTGACAGAATCTCTTATGCATCAAGAGTGTATGATGAGAAGGAGATGATGAGCTTAACGGAGGCTGTACTTGATTTCTGGTTGACAACCGGCAGATTTTCAGATGAATTCGAGAGCAAATTTGCCGAGTGGATCGGTGTAAAATATGCACATTTGGTGAACAGTGGTTCTTCGGCGAACCTGATTGCATTTTCGGTTCTCACGGCACCTGAGTTAGGAGAACGCCAAATCAAACGAGGGGATGAGGTAATTACCGTTGCATGCGGATTTCCGACAACGGTTACTCCGATACTTCAATATGGTGCGGTGCCGGTCTTTGTTGACGTTACTGTTCCACAGTACAATATTGATGTTACGAAGCTTGAGGATGCGCTTAGTGACAAGACGAAGGCTGTCATGATTGCACATACATTAGGGAATCCGTTTGATATAAAAGCGGTCAAGGCTTTTTGCGATAAGTACAACCTTTGGTTAGTAGAAGATAATTGCGATGCACTCGGAACGAAATATACAATCGATGGAGAAACTCGTTTTTCCGGAACATGGGGTGACATTGGAACCTCAAGCTTTTATCCGCCACATCATATGACAATGGGTGAGGGTGGATGTGTTTATACAAACAATCCATTGCTTCACAGATTGATTTTATCTTACAGAGATTGGGGAAGAGATTGCATCTGTCCTTCCGGAAGAGATAATTTCTGTGGTCATCGTTTTGACGGACAGTACGGTGAGCTGCCACAGGGCTATGATCATAAATATGTATACAGTCACTTTGGCTACAATCTTAAGGTGACGGATTTACAGGCAGCAGTCGGAGTGGAACAGCTCAAGAAGTTCCCGGGCTTTATTGAAGCCAGAAAGTATAACTGGAACAGATTGCGCAATGCCCTTTTTGACGTGCAGGACAAATTGATATTACCGGAATCTGCCGAAAACAGCGATCCATCCTGGTTTGGATTTATGATTAGTGTGAAGGATGAGGCGGGTATTGATCGTAATGCTGTAACGAAATATATCGAAGAACATAATGTCCAGACAAGATTATTATTCAGTGGCAATCTGATTAAGCATCCATGCTTCGATCAGATTCGCGGAACGGATGCATATCGTGTTGTCGGCAGTCTGGAAAACACCGAGTTTATTATGAATCATACATTCTGGGTAGGAGTATATCCGGGAATGACAGATGAAAAGATTGATTATATGGCACAAATTATCAAAGAGGCGCTGAATCAATAAAGAGGAAATGATTTTGAAAAAGATATTATTTACGGGTGGAACAGGGTTTCTTGGGCGAAATCTTGTACCTGTTTTGCAAGAACGATATGAAGTATATGCACCAACAAGAGAAGCGCTGAATTTAACGGATGCGCAGTCGATTGACAGATACTTCGAAGGGAAGTATTTTGATGTAATCATTCATGCGGCGATTCCCAATTTGGCTTCAGGGGCGGATTGTGCGGACAGTCTGCTAAAGGATAGTCTTTACGTGTTCGAGAAAATAGCAAGTAAAAAGGATTCCTATGGCAAAATGATTTACTTCGGTTCGGGTGCTGAATTTGATAAGGCACACGATATTGCAATGGTTCGCGAAGATGATTTTGGAGTCAGAATACCGGAGAACGACTACGGGTTTGCAAAATACATGATGAACAAAATATGCAGACAAAGTGACAATCTATATAATTTGAGAATTTTTGGCTGCTATGGTCCGACGGATGCAGGCTTTAAGCTCATTACTTCTGTCATAAGACAGTGTATTGCAAACGAGGATATCATTCTGAATCAGAATTGCTATTTTGATTTTATGTATGTGAAGGATATTGCCTATATACTTGATTATTTTATTAATCATACGCCAAAACATCATGATTATAATATGTGTACAGGGATTCGTACAGAGATTGTTTCCATTGCGCAGATGATTAAAGATAAAATGCAGGCAAAGGGCAATATTATTGTAAAAAAAGGCGGATTAAACAAAGAATATACTGCGGATAACAGCAGAATATGTCAGGAAATAAAAGGATTATCATTTACATCGTTATCGGATGGTATAGATATTATGATTAATGCTGAAATGGAGTACATAGATAATGAAAAAAAGAGTTGCTGATATAGTAGTTGAATTGTTGATGGAACACGGAATTACGAATGCGTTTTCGGTTGTCGGAGGAGGCTCTATGCACCTGAACAATGCATTTGCACTTGTGAAGGATCAGATACGAACCGTTTATAATCATCATGAGCAGGCTTGTGCCATGGCCGCCGAAACCTATGCCAGAATTACAGGTAAGATGGCAGCTGTTTGTGTTACAAGTGGTCCGGGTGGATTGAACACATATAATGGTGTTCAGGGAGCATATGTCGACAACATTCCGATGATTGTTATTGCAGGACATCCAAGATATGAGACAACGGTAGAGGCAACAGGCTTACATCTGCGATGCAGAGGTGTACAGGAAAATGATGCCGTGACACAGGTTAAGTCAATCACAAAATATTCAGCTATTGTTACGGATCCATATATGATAAAGGCCGAAGTTACACATGCGATAAAAACTGCAATGTCAGGCAGACGCGGACCTGTCTGGCTTTCGATTCCGCTTGATGTGCAGGGGGCTGTCATTGAAGAGGACGATTTAAAGACAGAGCTTGACGGAATAACGGTTGATGAAGCAGGTGCACCGGCACAGGAAGATCTTGATGCGATGTATGCACTTATCCATGCTGCGAAGCGTCCATGTATTCTTACAGGTTCCGGAATTCGTGCAGGTGCAGCATACGAAGAATATAAAGCGTTTTTGACATACACGAAAATTCCGGTAGTCGGTGGTTATGGTGATATGGATTGTAATGCAGTCGGAGATGAATTGTATTATGGCAAGTCCGGTTGCATTGGTCCAAGAACCGGTAATTTTATTTTGCAGAATGCCGATTTGATTCTCGTATGCGGTAATAGCTTATCAACAACGCAGACAGGCTTTCATGTGGAGCAGTTTGCTCCGAATGCCAAAATCGTTATGGTAGATGCAGAAAGCGATGAGGCAAAAAAACCGGGACTTTCTGTTGATTTGTGTATTCGCGCAGATATAAAGGAATTCTTTGTGGCAGTGAATAATCGCAAAGAAGCTGTCAAAGCAGAGGAAGACTGGATATCGTATTGTGAAAGAGTTTACAGCGAATTACCTCAGCTGGAAGTACTTAAAATCAAGGAGTTATCTGACGATAACAGTCTGGTTCATCCGGTATTATTCTGGGAGCGGTTGTCGCATAGAATCGAAGAAAATGCCATTATTGCATTAGGAAACAGCAGTTGTAATCAAGGACCTATTCAGGGCGGTAAATTGCGTGCAAACCAGAGAATTGCCGTAAATGTGAACTGTGGCTCCATGGGAGATGATTTGCCTTCTGCAATCGGTGCAGCATGTGTGGAAGCTCCGGTTTATTGTATTACCGGTGACGGTTCGATTATGATGAATTTGCAGGAGCTACAAACAATCAAATATAACAAGATGAAGATAAAGATCATTTTGTTCTCGAATCATGGTTATGATAATATCCGCAACACCTGTGCAAAGTTTTTTAACGGGTTAGGAAACGGCTGTGATGAGACAAGCGGTATCAATTTCCCGAGCTTTGAAAAGGTAGCAAATGCATTTGAATACGATTACTATCATTTGACAAAGGTTGGAGATATTGATCAGGCAATTGATTGGCTGATGAGACAAAAAGACAGCTGTATATTGGAGGTTGAAGAAATACCTGCCAAGCCGAGAATGCCGGTTATTGCATCCGTTATGGATGAAAACGGTGTCTTTATAACACCACCTTTGCATGTAATGACACCATTAATGGATGAGTCAGAGATGAAAAAGTATATGTTATAACAGATAAAAATATAAGTAGAGGGTAATGTATGAGTGAGGTTCTGGTTGTCATTCCGGATTATGGGGATAAACACGGCGTGACACGTAAAAATTTGCGTATTCTGGGGGATAAGCCGTTAATCAGTTATTCGATTAAGGTTGCTAAGAAAAGTGAATTCAAACCGGATATTATAGTGTCCACAAATGATATTGAAATTATCAACATTTGTAAAAAGATGAATGTTGCATATACGGAACGTCCAAATCAATTAGATGGAGACGATGTAACATTAGATCCTATCGTACATCATGCATTATCGTATCAGGAAAAAATAAAAAACAAAACATATGATTTGGTCATAACCTTGCAGGCGACCTCCCCTTTGCTGAAGGTTCAAACACTTGATGAGGCAATAAAATCCTTTTTGGGCAGTGAATATGATACATATGTCAGCGCAATTAACCGTCCGCATCTGGCATGGCATGAAAAAAACGGAGAGTTTTATCCGTTGTTTGAAAAGCGGGAGAACCGCAAATACTTGCCAAAGCATTTGGAAGAAAACGGAACCTTTGTCATTTCCAATCGACAGATTGTTACACCGGAATCCAGATTCGGGATAAGAGTTTATGTGTTCGAAATAAGCAAGCAGGAAGGTCTTGAAATCTTATCCTTAGATGATTGGATGATTGCGGAAAGCGTGTTGAACAGACGCAATATTCTGATTCGGTTAGAAGGCTACAAAGAAATAGGTATGGGACATATTTACCGGGGACTGCAGCTTGCAAGTGCACTGTTTGAGCATAATGTATTCTTTGCCGTTTCTGAAAAATCAAAGCTTGCGGTTGAAAAGATTACGGAACGCGGATATGAGTGTCATGTAATCAAAAGTAACAAAGAAGTGCCGGATATTATTCGCAAGTGTAAGGTTAATATCCTCGTAAATGATATTTTAGATACGGACAAAGCGTACATTGACACAATTAAGGAATGTGATTGCAGAGTTGTAAATCTTGAAGATTTAGGCAGTGGAATTCAGTCGGCAGATGTTGTAATTAATGACCTTTACAGCAAGCAAAATGATTTGCCGAATTGTTATTGGGGACAAAAATATTATTGTTTGAAGGATGAGTTTTTAATTGCGGAGCCGAAGGAACATTCGGATGAAGTAAAAGAAGTATTAATGATGTTCGGCGGAACAGACCCCTGCAACATTACAGAAAAGGCGATTTGTGCAATCGCGCAGCTGGCAGAGGAGTTTAAGGACGTTCACTATACGGTCATTATGGGTGCCGGAAATAAAAACGGTGCACAAGTCAAAAAGCTTGCGAATGCCAAGGGATTGAATATAACCTTTCGAAAGGATGTAAGTGTTGTAAGTGAGTATATGTCGAAGGCGGATGTTGCGCTGTCTTCACAGGGAAGAACGATGTTTGAGCTTGCACACATGACTGTTCCGACGGTAGTCATTGCGCAGAACAAGCGGGAATTAACACACGAATTTGGCTACCTGGCAAATGGTTTTATCAATTTGGGATTAGGTGAAAACATCGATGTTTCCACGATTCGGGAGACATTAACATGGCTTTACCGCAGTCCGCAGATTCGAAAGCAGATTAAAATGCAGATGTCGGGGTACCAGTTAGAAAAGGGAATCCACAGAGTAAAAAAATTGATTTTAGGAGAGAAATAAATGAGTGTAATTGAAACAATTAATAAGCAGGATTATTATCTTATCGCTGAAATCGGCGTCAATTATTATGACATTGCAACAAAGCTTGGCATCAGCAATATGGAAGCGGCAAAGCTCATGGTCATGGAAGCAAAAAATGCCGGTATCGATGCAGTAAAATTCCAGACATATAAGGCATCGACATTAGCAGCAAAGAACTCTCCGTCTTACTGGGATACTTCTGAGGAGGCAACGACCTCGCAATATGAATTATTTAAGAAGTTTGATTCGTTTGGGAAAGCGGAATATGAAGAATTAGCAAAGTATTCACAATCAATTGGTGTGGATTTTCTGTCAACACCGTTTGATTATGAGTCCGCAGATTATTTGTACGATTACATGAATGAATACAAAATCTCATCGTCTGATTTATCAAATTTGCCTTTTATTGAGCACATGAGCAAAAAAGGCAAGCAGATTATTCTTTCTACCGGTGCGTCGAATCTCGATGAGATACAGACGGCAGTTGATTTAATTCACAGGACAAATGATGTACAGCTTGCACTGCTTCATTGTGTCTTAGAGTACCCGACTGTGTATGAGCATGCAAACCTTGAAAAAATTGTTTCACTGAAGAAAGCATTTCCGGAATGCATTATCGGATATTCGGATCATACAAAACCGGATGCATGTATGGACGTAATCAAGATGGCGTATTTGTATGGTGCCCAAATTATTGAGAAGCATTTTACATTAGATAAGACATTGCCGGGTAATGACCATTACCACGCGATGGATCCGGAAGATGTAAAGAAGATAAAAGAAGGACTTGAATTCCTTAAGGTATTAAAGGGTTCCGGCGAGTTGACATGTCTTGACAGCGAGAGCGCAGCAAGAATGAATGCCCGTCGTTCGATTGTATCAAACGGTGATATCAAAAAAGGCACGGTAATCACACGTGATATGCTCACCTTCAAGAGACCGGGAACCGGCATTTCGCCAAGTAAAATCGATGCGGTTATCGGTAAGGTGGCAGCGCTGGATATTGAGGATGATACGATTTTGCAGAGTAGTATGTTAGTTGAATAAGTGGAGATTACAATGAAAAAGGTTTGTTTTTCTATACCATGTTATAATGAAGTTGATAATGTTGAACTATTAGTTGAGGAATTAGTTAGTATATTTAACAATTATGATTATGAATTGTCTATCGAATTTATCGACAATAGTTCAACCGACGGAACAATTGAAAAATTGGAAAAGTTATGTGAAAAATATGGTAAAACCGTGAAAGCAATAATTAATGCAAGAAATTTTGGTGGAGTATCAAACTATCATGGCATTCTTCAAACGGAAGGCGATTGTACAATCGTTATTCCGAGCGATTTTCAGGTTCCTTTAGATATTATTCCGGAATTGTTAAAAAAATGGGAAAATGGAGCTCATGTAGTATGTGCTGTTAAAAAAACGGATTCGGCAAAAGGTTCTATGAAGTTCGCTAGAAATACATATTATAAGATTGTGAGTAAATACTCTAGGGTAAAACAAATCGATCACTTTACCGGTGCCGGATTATATGATGCTGACTTTATTAAGTGGTTAAGAGCAATGAATGACCCGATGCCTTCACTTAGAGGTATGGTTGTTGAATATGGTGTCGGAGTCGAGACTGTATATTATGAGGAAAGAAAACGTCGTTCAGGAAAATCAAAACAGAATTTGGATTCGCTTTTATCTGTTGCGACGAAAAATCTTGTAAATTATTCTGTGGTTATTCCAAGAATGTGCGAAATACTGGCAATTGTGTTGATGTTTAGTTCGTTTGCCGCAGAGATTGTTCTGTTAGTATTAAAAATGGCATTTGGATTCAATATCAGCGTAGGAATAGGAACAGGATTTGTAATACTTACATTTCTAATTGGAGTATTGATATTTGTTCTTGGATTACTTGCTGAGTATCTTAATATTTTAAATCAAAGAATGTTAAATCGGCCATTAGTTATTGAAAAGGAACGAATTAATTTTGATAAAGACAATAATAAGTAGGAGTAAAATTGCAATATAGCAGTTTTGAAAGAAAAATGAAATACGCGAGAATTGACATAGAAACAATAGGATTTTACAGCCCGACAGAAAAGGCACATATAAATTATGGTGATCATTTACAGAATGTGATTATCAAGGATTTCTATAAGAAATTAAATGTTTCAGAGGATGAATTATACGTTTTGGATTTTAATGATGTCTCAACATATAAGGGAGAGAAATTGATACTACCAATTAATCAAGCGATATCTCATCCATTGAATCAGTTTTTTTCAGAGGATATTATTCCGATTATTTTGGGAGTGAGCAGAGATGCATCTGCAGTATCAGATGAAGAAATAGCGTATCTTAAACAACACGAACCAGTTGGGTGCAGAGATGAAGAAACATACAAGTGTTTAATTTCAAAAGGTGTAGATGCCTACTTAAATGGTTGTATTACAATGACTTTGGAAATGAGAGAAACTGAACCTTCTGAAAAAAGAGTATATGTGATTGAAGCTCCGGAGTATGCAATAGAATGTATGCCTGCAGAGCTAAAAGAAAAGGCTTGTTTTCTTGAAAATGTTTGTTATATGTCGTATCAGGATTTGCCAGAGGGCAAGTCAATGGAAGATGTTGTTCGTGAAAGATATAACGAATTAAAGGAACATGCATCGTTGGTTGTTACGTCAAGGATGCATATTGCGTCACCGTGTATCGGTATGGGAATTCCTGTTGTGTTGGTAAGAACTACCATAGACTATCGTTTTTCATGGATTGATAAATTTGTTAATGTATATACCGAAGATACAAAGAATTCAATTGATTGGACAGGAGCTTACAAAGAAAACCCAGAGAAGATAAAAAAACTAATGACAGACATTGTAAAGAATCGAATTAAAGGATTATCAATAGATAGACAAAAAACAGAACAATTGACAAGAATGCTTTCAGATAGAAATAAATCAAATTATGAAGTTGCTCATTTTAGTGATGGAGCATTGTCATATGTTCAAGAGAAATGGGCAAATGATAAACAAGTAAGGTATGCTATTTGGGGTGCGAATGATGCGGCAGAAAGATTGTATGCCTATTTGTCATTACATTATCCGAATGCAAAGTTTGTAGCATTGTATGATTCCTATAAAGATTTTTCGTTTCATGGATTGCAGTCCAAGCGGCCGCATAATATCAAAGCTGATGATACGTTTATTTTTGTTACAGGATATACGGCAACGGATGCAGCAAGAGAATTATTTGATAAAATAAATAAACCAAAAGACAGCTATTTCCTTTATGATTTAGTTGTCAGAAATTATTAAAATAAGATTTAAGGCTGGAATATTGATTATTCATATGTTTAAGAAAATTTTGGAGGGGAAAATTTAGATGAAAAATAATAAACCACTGCATATTTTTTTAGTCCTAAGCACATTGGGGGTATTATCTTTTGTTGTGTTAAATAGGATCTTTAATGGATATTTTTTTGAACAAATATTCTTTGGCTTAACAGGGGATGCATTATATGACTTCTTCGTATTTTTGAATCAGAATTCAACCAGTGCAGCAGCATTTGTGACAGGCCCTAACCCTCCTTTGGTTCGTTTTATTTTTAGATTTGTATTTAAGTCACTGCCGGATACAGTGCAAGAGGAACATCCAAAAGTAAATTTATCGCCGGAACCGGATAAAGATTTACGAATTAATGCTTTCGCATCGCTTTGCTTTATCTTAATGATTTTATTTGCATTAGTCTTTATGGCAAAATTATGCTACGACAATTTTGAGGGTACAAAGTTACAAAAGAAATGGTTTGTTGTTTTGGCATTACTTTCAACAGGTGTGATTTGGGCAATTGAACGTGGAAATATTGTTATTTGGGCAATGGTTTGTACAATGTATTTTTGCTTTTATTATGATAGTGAGGACAAAAAAAGAAGAGAAATTAGTTATTTGTTGCTAGGAATAGCGATCTCTTTAAAAATCTATCCTGTGTTGTTTGGGTTATTTTTGCTGAAAAAGAAAGATATTAAGGGGATATTAAAGACAATTCTTTATGTTGCCATATTTATACTTTTTCCATTGTTTATCACAGGTGGTTTTGATACGATACGAGCCTATATTTGTAGTTTGTTTAATCAGGTATCTTCAGGTTCGAATTTACGTGCCGGATATTTAAATGGATTATCCGTAATGCTAACAGGCTTCCGTGTAGTGGGTTATGAAGAATTTTTCCTTAATCACCTTTGGTTTTTTAGAATCATTAATTATGCATTTAGTGTATTAATATCTTTCATAGCTGTTTTTGTATTGAAGAAGAAATGGATGAAAGTTACAATGCTTGTGTTTGCGATGTTCTGGTTACCGGGAATCACGCACACATATATGTTGTCTTTTATCATTATTCCATTAGTTATGTTTCTTAATGAGGAAGATAAAATATCAGTTCAAAATGTCATTGCAATCATTGGATTTGTATTATTGACAACCATTCTGCCTATTCCAAATGGGGAGTTAGTAGAAAGCTTGAGAGATCAAACAGTTGTGAATGTAGCGAACAGATTATCAGGATTTATGTTAATTCATATACTGGGTGAAATAATATTGTCGTGTTTGATAATGATACGTATTGTTATAGAAGGTGTGCAGTTAATCAAACAACAATTAAATAAGAAAATAGCGGTTGATTAGAGCATCCTCTTTTTGGAAGCAACTCGAAAAATTCCGGCAAAAATTATGCAAAGCAAAAGCATTAACACGGTGTAGATTAGAGCTGCACCCATGATTTCATAATGCTTTACTGCGATTGGGGATGTGAAAAAAGCAAGGACGGATACGATGATATATCCGTAAGCAAGATGCTTTTGACAACGAATGATGGTTGTTACTGTGACGAGGAGTCCTGATAATGCAAGGAAACCGCCACCGAGAAGTAATAACAATAATTCGTTTTTGTATGCCGAAAGGTCGGTGTTATACAAGATTGAAAGAATTGGAATACCACAAACAAAGGCTCCGGCTTCGCAAATGATTGTAATGCCAAGGACGATGAGGAGCTGGCGCTTGAAATTTTTGAAGAACCCGTTGAAATCCTTCTCGTTCCATTGACGAGACATTTTTACAATGATTGGGTTGAAGATGAAATTGTTGAGTAAACCTATGACAAACACGGGCATGGCAATAAAGCCGTAACATGCCTGAAGATTGTCGTTTAGCTGACTGTCGATTGCATATTTTGGCGCATTGCCAATGTAGAATGCCAGAAATGCACCCAGGAAAAGTGGGAAACATTTGGATAGTAGAATCGCAATATTTTTCTTGTTAATTTTGTTCTTTGGTATGTCAAAATGGCCGATTGTAATTGCAATCAAATAGATGCAACATAAAATGGTAAATACAGTCGTGATGATTAAGGATAGTAATAAATCCTTTGTTATGAACAGACCGGAACCGAACACAAGAATCGTTAAAAACATACGGACGGTCAGTACTTTACTGCCGATGTCTAATCGATTTTCCTGCTGATACATTCCGAGAAAAACATCTTCAATGGAATCGACAACCTTGAAGATACACATCCAGATGATGGTGAGCGATTTTGTGAAGCTGTAGTCATTGGAAGCACTTGCGTACACGACATAAACGACAGAAACAAGTATCATAAGAAACGTTGTTAATATGCGGGAAATCAGGTAATCTTGAAAGGTTGCCTGTTTTTTTACATCAGAAACCTGATAGTTGCGCATGCCATATTTTCCGATGTTTAAAAACAGATTGGCACTTGCATAAGCAATTGTAAAAACACCTGCATCGTAAAGGCTTAATACTCTCGTTAAGATTGCAAGCATGATAACGGACTGAAATGCTGTGAGCATGCTTCCAATCATGTTCCAGATGAAACTGTCTTTCTTTATATCCTTTGAATTCAGTAAAAAATTTCGCATGATTACTCCCAAATGATTTGTAAATTTTGACATTCAACAATGCTCATTTTACCATATATTGAAAGAATAACAATGGGAAATGATTAATTGTGAAAAAAATGTGAATTGTTAGCACTCGCTATTGACGAGTGCTAACAAGAGTGGTATAACAGAATCAAACAAGGAAATAACATACATTTCGTCATAGTAAATTATATGAAAAGGAGGAATGACTTATGATGATGATGCCTAGTATTTTTGGAGAGAACTTGTTTGATGATTTTATGGATGGTTTCTCAAAACCGCTTATGCAGTTTGAGAATTATATCGATCAGGCAACTGCAATGAAGACAGATGTCAAGGAATTTGATGACCGTTACGAATTTAATGTTGAGCTTCCGGGACTTTCCAAGGAAGATGTTAAAGCCGAGTTTAGTGAGGGCTATTTGACAATCACTGCTACACGTGAAGAAAAGAACGAGCAGGAGTCCGACGGCGGAAAATACATTTGCAGAGAGCGTAGCATCGGTACTTCGTCAAGACGTTTCTACATTGGAAAGGAAATAAAGAAAGATGATATTAAAGCATCCTTTGTAAATGGAATTTTACAGCTGAATGTTCCAAAGGTACCAAAGGAAGAAATCGAGAATAACAAGTTGATAACAATTGAGGGATAGTCTTAACAGACAATCACTCACAGTGCACCTTCAAATGCAAACATCCCCGTATGGTAAGTATGATATTCTTCTTGCACGATGTTCAAGAGATATCAGCGAACCTACGGGGATGTTTTACATTAAATCTAACAAGTACAAGCCAAGGGTTGCATGAATTCTAAAATCAAGTGACGATAAATCAACATCTAATATTTCTTCTATTTTTTTCAGCTTATAATTGATTGTATTTCGATGAACATACATCTGGTTGGCTGTGTCGTTTACACTTCCGTTATTTTGTAAGTATTTTTTTAACACATCTGTCATCATAGTCGGAAAATGCGCGGATGATATTTTACGAAATTATAGTAATGTAATTAGTGTTTATATTGAAGCACCACGTGCGGCATGTGTGAAGTCGATTATGGAAAAACTGCATGTGTCACAAAAGCGTGCAAACCGGTTAATTTCCGAAACCGACAAATATCGAGCCAAATATTACAACTATTACACATCGGGAAAGGATTGGACAAATCCGACTAATTACGATTTGGTGCTGAACAGTGACCGAATCGGACGTGAGAATTGTGTGAAGATAATAAAAGATTTGCCGAGGCACTGTATTAACAGAGGCTTTTGACACCCGGCTTTTAGAAAGCTTTTAAATTTAAGAATTGCTTCGAAAAATAGATAATAATTGTAATTAGATACAAAAAATATGCAATTATGCTGTAGAAATAAAGTTACAAAGAGAAATTTAGTAGGATAATAATGTGTAAGACAGTCAGGGAGTGTGCATATGAATAACAGAATCAGAAAAATAGTAGTCCTTAGTCTTTTTTTCGTGCTGTTGTCTGGCTGCGGAAAAAAGAAAGGCGTTGAAGATGATTTTAATGCTATACAAGATGGTCAAACGACAGTGACAAATACGATTGACGGGGGAGATGCAAACGCAGTTGAAAATGAAAACAATCAGACACCGGAGCATGTACAGTATAGTATAGATTTAAAAGGGGCTGGCAACAAATTTAATGTTGATGCGGATGTGATTTCTGATTATCCGAATAAAGTCAATGTGTTTAATATGCAGGAAATCACAATCGATAAAGATTACCTTTTGGATTTGTCAAAAAAAATATTTGACGATGGAGAATATACCGTGAAAAAGCCGGTGTGGCTTTGTTCGATTTCGGAATTGAACGAAGAAAAGGAATATCTTGACCAGCTTAACAAAGAAATCAGGGATAAAAATGGTGATGTTGTATGCCGGGACTCTATGCTTTATCAAAATATTCTTGTAGCAATATATGAAAATGCGCCTCTTAATGAGGAGTACAATATTGACGATGTTATTTTTAAAACACTGGTGAATGGTGAACCGGGAGAGACAGCAAGAATTCAGGGAAAAATCAATGGCGAAGAATATGAATTGTTTTATATAAACGCAAATTATTATAAGGATTTGTATCTTTATAAGATTGGCTGTACACCGGAAAAAATAGGATATCATTTGCCGGAACAGGCAGCCGTTACCGATACATTTGGTGAAAATGTATGCAACAGGGAACAAGCCGAAGCATTGGCAAATGACTTCATTTTGTCCGGTGGATTCGATGATTACCAGCTTGTTCAAACCTTTCTTGCAAGAGGGGCAAAAGAAATGGATGATTCTCCGATTTTAGATGGCTATCGTTTTGAATATGTTCCTGTTATTGATGGATTAGAGAATGCATTTACAATATATACACGTGCAACTACCGAATATGACCCGGACCGCGAAATGTCGGAGTTTGCCGAACAACCGGTGATTCAGATAGATGTTGACAGCACAGGAATAACAGCTGTAAGATTCGGGAAATTATACGAAGTCGGAACAACAATGAGTGACGAAACAACTTTAATTACTTTCGATGCTGCGAATGAATCTGTAAAAAATGCAGTTGAAAATACGCTTGAAAGTTATAGCGAAATAAATAGGATAAAATTTGAATATATTACTGTTCAATATGATAAGCAGTATGTTAATATTCCGGCTTGGGTATATTATGTCAAGACTGGCACAAGTGAAACAATTGCTGTCATTGCATGTAACGCCTTAGATGGTTCGATTATCTATTTCGAACCAACCTTAGATCGTTACCTGTGGTATTTCTAACTACTTCATGTAGTCCGGTACGGCATCACGACCGAGCCTTGCTAACATTTGTTTATCGCTCCTTATTGTAGCACAAGCTACAGTTGTAAGCATATTTCCGGTAATTGTGGCGGATGCGCCTCCAACAAAGGCTCGTTCGCCATCATTTTTTATTAATGCACGGCCTGCTGCAAGTCGAATGTTTGCTTCAGGATTGATATATCTGAAAAAGGCAATGGTTCGTAAAATATCTTCTTCGGAGATACGTTCTAAATTTTCAAATGGTGTTCCCTTGATTGGCATCAGTGCGTTTATTGGAATGGAATCTATTTCTAATTCTGCAAGGCTGATTGCCATATCAAGACGGTCCTCCCAAGTCTCGCCCATGCCGATAATACCACCGGAACAGGCACACATACCGATTTCCTTGACGAGCTTTAATGTTTCGATTTTTTGTTCGTAAGTGTGTGTTGTACAAATGTATGGAAAATAACGCTTTGATGTTTCAATGTTGTGGTGGTAGCTTGTGGCACCGGCCTCGCGAAGGCGGATTAGCTGCTCTTTTGTCAGAAAACCCATTGAGGCGCAAAGGTCGATTTTGCACTCTCGGTGCATTGTTTCGTAAGCATGAATGGCTTTCTCAAACTCTTCGCCGGAAAGCGCTTTGCCGGATGTGACGATGGAAAAACGATGCACACCTTCTCGCTCGTTCATTTTGCAGGCTTCAACGATCTTTTCTTCCGGAAGAAAATCATATACCTCGCAGTCGGTATGGTTATGTGCAGATTGCGCACAATATTTGCAGTCTTCCGGGCAGCGGCCGCTTCGACCGTTGATGATAGAACAAAGATCAACGTACTCTTTGCAAAAATGTTCCCGAATCATGTCAGCACCCTTGCAGAGGGTGTCAAGATCGCAGCTTATGAAGAAGGATAAATCGTCCGTTCTGTTAAGCCGTTTCCCGTTTATTATTTCTTTCGCAAGTGTAAGTAAATTCATATGTATCTCCTTTTTGTTATTTATGAAAAATTTCCGTCGTGTTTGTTGGAGTAAAATTCAAAATATAAAACGTAAAATGCAAATGTAAACCATATCGCATTTACGGTTAACATTTTATACCATTTTAGTTGAGATAGTCAACTGTTTTTGGTTTATTATTTGGATTAAATGAGGTAACATCAAAACTCAAGATGCCGGTGTTTGAACAGGTAGTGGCAGATAGAATAGAAAAAGATATGTGAGTATTCTAGAACAAACAGCTTTCGAAAGCGGATGATGGATTCCATGTAGGGACATTTGCGACCGTCAGTACTTAATGAGTGCATTGCGCGAATTTAGTACTGCTACGCGGAGCAACTAAGCGGAAGCGGTCCCGGAATGGAACCATCACCGTGAAGAAAGCGTCCGGGTAAGAATCGTGCCAACGATTACTTGACAGAAACTTTGTGCAATAAATTGATACAAATCAGATGCATTTTTTGGTAAAATAAGAGTATAGAATAAAATCGGATTATGTAAGGATGGGATTTGTTCCGTATGGGAGGGAATATCCCGTTGCAGGGGAGGAATTATATGCAGGAAGTAAAGGAACTTGTGGATAAGCTTAGAGACAATGTATCTAAGGTAATACTGGGTGCCGAGGATACAATCGATTATATTTTGTCTGCCATTCTGGCAGGCGGTCATGTGTTGATTGAGGATCAGCCAGGCACAGGTAAAACGATGCTTGCGAAAGCGTTTGCGAAAAGCATGAACGGCGATTTTAAGCGTGTGCAGTTTACACCGGATTTGCTGCCTTCGGATATTACCGGTCTTAGTATTTACAATCAGAAGGAGCAGCAGTTTGTTCTTTCGAAGGGACCTGTTTTTACAAATGTTCTGCTTGCCGATGAGATTAACCGAGCAACGCCGCGAACACAGTCTAGCCTGCTTGAGGCTATGGAGGAGCGTCAGGTTACAATCGATGGAGAGACAATGCAGCTTGCGAGACCGTTTTTGGTAATAGCAACTGAAAATCCATTGGAGACAATCGGAACATTTCCGCTTCCGGAAGCACAACTTGACCGTTTCCTTATGAAGCTTGATATGGGTAAATCCACGAAGGAACACGAGCTTAGCATTATTGATTGCTATATAGAGAATTCACCGCTTAACACACTTGAGGCGGTGTGTGACATGGAACAATTGATTCAGGCACAGGAGCAAATCAGCAAGGTATTTGTGCATCAGGATATTCGGAAATACATCGTTGATATTGTATTTGCACTTCGAGAGAATAGTCGCGTGCAGGCGGGTGTCAGCACACGAGGTATTCTTGCGATGGTTAAAAGTGCACAGGCATATGCAGCCATGTCCGGTCGAAACTATGTTGAGCCGGATGACGTTAAGAAGCTTGCACCTCGTATTTTTGGTCATCGTATTATTGCAGTCGGAAGCCAGAATCAATACAAAAAGAATTATGATCTGGTAAATGAGGTTGTAGTGACTGTTAAGGTTCCGGTTGAGAGTTGGGAGAAATAAATGAGGCTTTTTCTTGCGATTATTATAGCGTATGTGATTTATCGTATACAGCATTCGCTTTATCGGAACAACTGGAAGAGCAAGCTTAATGTTGCTGTCCGATTTCGTGATTATGATTGTTCCGTCGGAGACAAAAATGTTTTAATTGAGACAATCAATAATGCAAAGTCTTTACCGCTTCCCGTACTTCATGCCAAGTTTTCGGTTGATCGAGGTCTTGTATTTGAAAATCTTGACAATTCAGTGGTAACAGACGGCTATTATAGAAATGATGTCTTTTGTGTTCTGGGAAACCAGAAAATTACAAGACAGCTTGTTTTTTGTGCGCAAAAAAGAGGGTATTATGAAATCCCTTCCGTGGAGCTTGTTGCGAAGGATTTCTTCCTGCTTGGATTTTTTGCCCAAAAAGTGAAGAACCATACAAATCTTCATGTGCATCCGGCTCCGATTGTAGGGGAGCAGATTGATACACTCAGTATGACACTTATGGGCGATCTTCAGGTCCGTAAAAATCTTCTGGAGGACCCATTTGTCTTTAGCGGAATACGAGAATATACATACGGGGATGCGATGCGAAGGGTAAACTGGAAGGCGTCTGCGCGCACAGGGGCTCTGATGGTAAACCAGTATCAGTACAGCTCGGATCAGTGCATTAAGATTTTGCTTAATATGGAGCCTTATTCTATGGACAGACCGGAGGGCCTTCAGGAGGAAAGCATTGGCCTTGCTTCTGAGCTGTGTGGGCGGTATTTGCAGGAAAATGTTCCGGTTATGTTTGAATCAAATGCACTTGATAAAGTTTCCAAAACGTTAAGTGCTGTTGAACAAGGTTCTTCCATAGAACATCAACGTACAATTAACCGTTGCCTGGCACGAATTGACGGATATGCCGGCTATGATAAGTTTATAGAAATACTTGAGCGGGCTATTTTGGCAAAAGAAAAAAATGTTTCCTATGTAATTATTTCTCCGTATTGCAGAGAAGATTTGCTTGAGAAAATCGATTATTTGCAGGAACATGATATTCCGGTTCGCATGATTGTACCATATTACAACAAGTATGGATTTTCTGCGAGTCGAGACTATATTTATGAATGGCAGGTGAAGTATAATGGAGCGTAAATTAGAAATTGTGCGCTCGTTGCTGCGCATGCTTTTTAACTTATTATTTACACTGATGCTTGCGCATACCTTTTGTGCTGTGTATGTTGATAAGCAGTTTGGACCTCAATATATTGGCGAAATAGTGGCCTTTTATATTGTGTCGTATGCTGTGACTACAATTATAAAAAATATGCCGGCTGTGATTAGCGTTCACATTATGATTATCGGGGCTGTAGTTGCACTTCCGAATCTGATTGAGATACGTGTGTTATTGGCAACCATCGCAGTTGTGTTATTCGTATCCACTTTAGTCAACATAAACAAACCGGTTCAAACAAGGAAAACCGGATTTCCGATTGCACAGCTGGTTGTTGTTTTTCTTATGAATTTGTATGCCTATTACATCGGAAATGAAATGCTCATTCGAAGCTGTTATATCCTACCGGTAGTAATGCTCTTTTTGTTCCTTGTTTCCGTTTATCTGGATGGATTGCAAACCTATATAGATCGAACAAGCTCTATTACCGGAATCCCGGTTAAGAGGGTTGTATTTACGAATTCTATGTTTGTCGTTGGAATCCTTTTTGCACTTTTGGTTGCAATTGTTATAATAAATCTGTTTGGTGTAGACGGAAACTCTCTTCCGATATGGAAAGGACTTGCTTCGGCAGCTTTACTGATATTATTCGGAATCATTTACCTGATGGGCAGTTTTATAAATGCATTTACGGAGAATGGGAAAGAAGGGGCAGTTTATTCTGCGGCAAAGCAGCAGATTCAGGAGGAAGGAACAAACAGACTTGGGCAGATTCTTGAAATGCTTATTATAGTTGCATTGATAGCTGTAATATTATATGTTATATACAAACTTATTCGAATGCTGGGACGCAGGCTATTGCTTAAAAAACAGCATATCGGGGATTTGCTTGAACGTGCGGATGAATATGTTGAGGTGGCGGAAAAGCGGGAGACATATTCGATGAAATCTGAACCGTCGACTGCGGAGTCGAAGATTCGTAAGCTATATCGCAATCGTATTTTGAAGCATAAGAATATGATTGATATTAATGATTACAAGACCGTGCGCGATTATGAAATGCTGATGAAGCGGGAAGAACTCGGTGATATCAAAGCCCTGTCAGACCTTTATGCAAGCGTTCGCTACGGTGAGGTAAAGGCTGACAAAAAACTTGTCAAAGAGATGAAAGATTTGGCAAAGAAATAGATCGAACAAAAGGTTGTTTACAATGGTTAGTTTATTTTTGACATTTCTAAAAATCGGTGCATTTACATTTGGTGGCGGATATGCGATGATTGCACTTCTTGAAGATGAGCTTGTCCGAACAAAGCAATGGATACAAAAGGAAGAATTTCTGGATATCATTACAATCGCGGAGTCGACTCCGGGACCGATTGCAATAAACTGTGCAACTTTTATAGGGTACAAACGTCATGGCGTGGCTGGGGCAATAGCAGCCACGCTTGGTGTCTGTCTGCCGTCGGTTTCTGTGATATATTTTATTTCCCTTTTTCTTGATCAATTTCTTCAAAACAAATATGTTGCGTATGCCTTTCAGGGGATTCAGGTCGGTGTTATTTATTTGATCTTTTCAACAGGAATAAAGCTGTTTCGCCAGATGAAAAAATCAGTATTTAGCATGTTTGTTCTGAGCTCTGTAATGGTATCCTTTGTGCTTTTTTCGTTGTTTGCCGTTCGGTTTTCATCGGTATTTTATATATTGATTTGTGGTGCACTCGGAATTTTGTTTTGGATCATTCATGCACACAAGGAGAGGAGGGAAGACAAATGATATTCTTTCAATTGTTTTTTGCCTTCTTCAAAATCGGAATGTTCACCTTTGGCGGGGGATATGCGATGCTTGCGATGATTCGCGAAACCGTGTTGGAAAATGGCTGGCTGACGGAGGAACAGCTGTTACAGTTTATTGGAGTTGCGGAGTCAACACCCGGTCCGATTGCCGTAAATATGGCAACGTTTGTCGGAACGTCCAAGGCGGGGATTCTCGGCGCGTTATGTGCCACATTCGGCGTTGTTTTGCCGTCCTTCGTAATTATATTGGTGATTGCAATTTTTGTTCGTAATATTATGCAAAAACAGTGCGTACAGGCATTTCTAAGTGGTGTCAGACCGTGCATTGTTGCACTGATTCTCTCGACCGGAATCATTCTCGGACTAAAAAACTTGTTTTGTATCAGTACCGTTTCAAGTAAAGCAAATGCGGATGTGCGAGGAATTTTGATATTTGCGGCACTGTGTGTCGTGCAGGCCGTCGCAAAACGCGCGAAAGGAAAACCGCTTCCTGCCATATATATAATCGTTCTCTCGGCAGGACTTGGCCTTTGCCTTCACTGAGGGACGTAGACATTGAACCGGTTTTTCATTGAGGGACGTAGTAATTGAAATGCATAAAAAAACAAGGGGAATTACCCCTTGTTTTTTTATGCATCCAACAATGTATTGATATTGGAGAAATCTGCAATCGTTGATTTGCAACGAATGTAACCGTCGTTCGGGAATTGTTCGCCGGCAACGATATTGTTGTATAACCAGATGACCGGATCGTGACCTTGTGCAAAGTCATCCTGACCAACTGCACAACGGATAACACCTTTCTTGATGTACTGGAAAATCTCCTGACTGTGGTCGAAACCAATCATTGAAATTTTGCCGGTCATGCGGCTTTCTTCGATTGCCTGTGCGGCAGCCAGTGGATAACCTAGTACGACGTAAATAATATCGACATCCGGATATTGGCGGATTGCCTGCAATGCTTTCTCGTGTACAGCTTCTGCTGTATCATCACACATGATGTCGTCAATAATTGAAATATTTTTGCGCTTGCGAATCTGATTTATGAACATCTCATGCTTCAGACGGTTTGTTTCGACTTCCGGATTACCATTCAGAATTAATACTTTACCGCCCTTATCAAGATAGTTGCAACACATAACAGCGGCAGTATATCCAAGGTCGTTAATGTCCGGCTTGCATACAGCATGTCTCTTGATGCTTGGATCACAATCGCAGTTGTAAGAAATTACTTTGATGCCTCTTGCAATTGCGGTTTTAAATAAGTCGTTGGCATCACTTAAGAAGCCTGGGAATGTAATACCGTCAAATTGTTCGTCAATTGCACGCTGCACAGCTGTACGTAGCACATCCCTGAGTTCGTGATGTCCCATAATCGGAATATATTCGACTTTGACATTGCGTCCTGTAAGCTCTGTAATCGCATAATGAATACCATTACGAACACCATACCAAAACGGGTTATCTAACATACTTAACACCATGATTTTGACGGTTTTCGGAAGATCCTTTTTGACGGGAACAACGGCTGTATTAAACTGAACAAGCAGCTTCTGAAGGCTCATAAGCATTGATTCCAGCGTTTGTGCGCTTTCGCCAATCTTGTTAGACTCCTCGGAAACAACTTGTGAAATACTTGCGATATCATTTGTAGAATCGCTGATGGCTTCACTTGTTTCGTAAAGGTTTTGTGCTTTGTCCTGAGAAATGTTTGTGTTCTCGGATAATGTTTTGAATTTTGATGTAATATCGTTCATACGCTGATTAATCGCAAGTGACTGCTGATTAATGGTTTCGAAGGAACGATTGACTTTGTCAAATGTCTCTTTTGAGCGATTGTATGTTTTTTCACAATGCGCGATACTCTGATTAACCTGGGTAGAGGAATCCATAACTTCCTTTAATATCTCGTTAATCGAATCCATACCTTCTCTTGTCTGAACAGACATTTCGTTCATCTGATCAGCGACAACGGCAAAACCGCGACCTGCCTGTCCGGCGCGCGCTGCTTCGATGGAAGCATTTAAAGCCAGCAATATTAATTCTTCATTGACATCGATAATGAAATCACCGATACTGCTGATCTTTGCAATCTCATTGTTAAATTCTGTCAAAATTCCGTTAATCTTTGACAATTCATTTGACATCGCATCCATATCCTGCTGATATCCTGCGATTGCAGTCAGTCCGTCGCGCGTAATTGTATTTGATTCATGGATTAAACGCTCGATATAGTTGATGGAGGCATTGATTTCCTGCATGTAGGAATGGTTATCTTCGATAATGCTGAGGTTGTCCTTTACGATTTCGAACTGTTCGGAAGTTTTGTTAGCAACATTGCCGGCTTCATCGGCAATCTGACCGTTACCCTCGCGGTTATTATCAACGCTGACAGAAAGCTCTGATACTGCGTTTGAAAGTGTTACAACGTTTGTCTTTGAGGCTTTGATGAAGGTAAGAAGATTGTTTTTGATGGAATTAAGGGAAGAGGCAATTTCGTCAGCGGATGTCCGCGTATTACCATATATCTTAATGTCATCCATATCAAGCTTACCATTGGAAATCAAATCCGCATTTTTAATAACCTTGCGGAAACTGTTGATTGTCCGAAAATTCAAATAGATTGCTCCAACAATAACCAGTAATTCAATTATAGCAATAATCATCCAAACCATACCGTCACCTCACTGTAAATAATAACATAACTACTAAGTATTTTACTATTTTTTTGCAAAATACGCAACAATTACTTGTTATCGTTTTTAATTCGTTTGGAAATGAATTGTTGAATGAATTTCTCGTTGATTGGCAGGAAGATTCCGGCGACCGGGCCGACCAAAAATGCACATATAATTGTTCCTGCCCCAAAGGAACCGCCAAGCAAAAATCCAACAAGGACAAACGAAAAATCAACAATCATACGAATGATACTGAACTTCTTTTTTGTTTTATCACTAATGACAACGGCAACCAAATCATTTGGCCCGGTTCCTGCATCCGATTTAATGACAATCGTCATTCCGAACGCGAGAATGACACAGCCGCATGCGTTTATTATCAGTTTGAACCACATATACGGAAGGGCATCAAAGATTGGATGAAGTATCAGGGAGAAAACATCAATAATCGGACCACCGCAAACCATACAAAGAATCGTGCCAATCTTAATGTATGTTTTATCAATTACGAAAAGAATAAGAATAATAAGGAAACAAATGACCATATGGGTCCTTCCGTGTGTGAGTAAGGAAGAATCAAGAACATGATTGATGGAACGGAAAATACCTTGAATGAAAACATTAAATGGATCCGCACCTAAATTGGCAAGCAAAAAAAGTGTAACACCAAGATGTGCAATTGCAAGTCCAATCAACAATATGATGACGCGAAGCAGAGTTTCTTTGACCGATCTTCTCATAGTCATTCTCCTTTGTAAGATTATATGAGTAGTATAATTGATAAATCCTTTATCTGCAATAAAATGATATAGCAAACTTTTGCAAGGGATACAAGAAAAATCCTATCAAAAGCGGGCTGTGTTTCATGAAAATTTACAATTTAACATATGGAAAAAAACGTTTCATAGTACATTTTTAATCAAATTTGCAAAAAATCAAAAAAAAAGGTGTTTTTTTTTGCGTTTGATATTATTATAGTAGGGTATTATTTTACAAATAAATGAATGGAAGAGAAAAGGTTATGAAAAAAGTTGTTAAATTTGGTGGTAGCTCGCTTGCAAGTGCAGAGCAGTTTAAAAAGGTTGGTAGTATTATAAAGGCAGATGAGAGCCGTGTATATGTTGTTCCTTCAGCACCGGGAAAAAGATTCCCTGAAGATACAAAGGTGACAGATATGTTGCTTCATCTCAATGAAACTGCCGCAAAGGGAGAGGATCTTTCAGAAGAGATTGCGGCAATCAAGGCAAGATATGATGAGATTATTACAGGTCTTGAATTAAAGGATTTCAGCCTTGATGAGGATTTTGCAATTATCAAGAAGACACTTGAGGCGGAGGCAGATGTTGACTATGCCGCTTCCAGAGGCGAGTACTTAAATGGTAAGATTATGGCAGCTTACCTTGGAATTCAGTTTATTGATTCGGCTGATGTTATTTTCTTCAATGCAGAAGGAAACTTAAATGACTACAAAACCGATAAGATTCTTTCCGAAATGCTTTCGAAATACGAGAAGGCAGTTATCCCGGGCTTCTATGGCATGGGCAAGAATGGCAAGGTTAAGACCTTCTCAAGAGGCGGTTCTGATGTTACCGGTTCCATTGTGGCAAGAGCATGTAAAGCCGATGTTTATGAGAACTGGACCGATGTATCCGGTTTTCTTGTGGCTGATCCACGTATTGTTGATAATCCAAAGGTTATTAAATATATCACATACCGCGAATTGCGTGAGCTTTCATACATGGGTGCTTCCGTACTTCATGAGGATGCTATATTCCCTGTACGTCGTGCAGGTATTCCAATCAATATTCGAAACACAAATATTCCTGAGGACGAGGGTACATGGATTGTTGAAAGTACATGTCAGAAGCAGGATTATGTAGTGACAGGTATTGCAGGTAAGAAGGATTTTTGTACAATCTTTATTACAAAGGCAATGATGAATGCAGAAATCGGCTTTGGACGTAAGGTGCTTCAGGCATTTGAGGAGAACGATATTTCGTTTGAGCATATGCCTTCCGGTATTGATACTATGACTATCGTAGTGCATGCTGATGAGTTCATTCATAAGGAGCAGAGCGTTGTATCGGCAATTCATCGTCTTGCAGAGCCGGATTCGGTCGAAATCGAATCAGGACTTGCACTTGTTGCGGTTGTAGGACGCGGTATGAAGTCGGCAAGCGGTACAGCAAGTAAGTTATTTACAGCACTTGCAGCAAAGGGAATTAACATTCGTATGATCGATCAGGGTTCTTCAGAGCTTAATATTATCATCGGTGTTAAAAACAGTGATTTCGAGACAGCAATCAAGGCAATTTACGATACATTTGTTGTAAGTAAATAGTAAATGTATTGCCTGTGGAAATTAATAGGTACAAACAAGAAAGAGTTTCGCTTGCGGAACTCTTTTTTGTTTGCATAGGAAAGTGCTTTACACATCCTATGCAATAAAAAAGACACTTCGTGTCAGGATGCGCACTCGCACGCA
>SAMEA3663026__coassemble_358_pt1 | contig 30545 bp, 29 predicted proteins | sample SAMEA3663026__metabat2_low_PE_012 | metagenome-assembled genome bin SAMEA3663026 (sample SAMEA3663026) | pig gut metagenome | biome: pig gut; feature: pig-associated habitat; material: faeces | place: France | collected 2012
TAGTAGTCGGTCTTGAAGCACCGGAAGTTTGTCCTGTATGTAAACATCCACAGGCATATTTTGAAGTACGTAAAGAGAATTATTAATAGGGAGGTTTTTTATATGAAATATTATATTTGTGAGCATTGTGGAAATATCATTGAATATGTGAAGGAGTCAGGTGTTCCAGTTATGTGCTGTGGTCAGAAGATGACAGAGATTGTACCGGGAACCAGTGATGGAGCACATGAGAAGCATGTACCTGTTGTAATAGTGGATGGAGACAATGTGACTGTTGAAGTTGGTGAAGTAGAGCATCCAATGGTAGAAGCACATTATATTCAGTGGATTGCTATTGAAACAACAAGAGGTGGTCAGAAAGTTAAATTAGAATATACAGATAAACCAAGAGCAGAGTTTAAACTTGCGGATGGAGAAGAATTTGTGGCAGCCTATGAGTACTGCAATTTACATGGGTTATGGAAGAAATAAGATATAGCAAATAGAGGTTCAATTTCAGTTTGTAAGGATGAAAGCAAAATGTTTATTAAGGTAATTATTTGATAATAGATAATGGCTCCAAAACGGCTCCAAGAATTGAACTAAAAGAAAATTTTTGAAATAAACCACATAATAATTGAGGCAAAAATCAGATTAAATATTATGATAAAACTGAACAAAAATGACACTGGTTTCCGTGAAGGTGGTAGAACAGTAGGTTCTGGTAGAGTTGCTACTATCATTGAGTAATCTTTGAACACTTAATGATATAAATATCTATGTTTTCATTCTGGGAAAGTGTGTATGCACTTTCCCGGTTTTTTAAATAATCTTTATCCTTTTAGTAATATCAAAACAATAATTCCCGAATGTAAAACAAAATAGAAACAGAAGATATCAAGACAAAGGCATGTGCAGTCAGATCATTTGAGTTGTCAGAGCATATAAGCAGTTAGTGCATATAAGCAGCCAGTACATGCGAGTTGTCATTGTATATGAGTTGTCAACGTAAATAAGCCGTCAGGGGCGATTACTGTTATATAGAACAAATCTAGTGTTAAACAGTATTTTCCTTACTTATTTGGATTAAATTACTGCTTAAGAGAAGATTATTATGGATAGCACAAAAGAATGCATCAAATGCATTATGATTTTGTAAGATCAAACCGAAATATAAAATAAAAGAGTAAATTATTTGTCCAAACGATAGATTTGAAAGATTTATTGTTTGGAATAATCAAATGAATGTCGGATAGTAAAAGTGTCTCAAAAGGATTTGAGCTTAAAAGACTTCAAGGAGGAAGTGATACTATTTTGAATGGTATGGGATTGCAATACCTATTTTCTGTTATATCTTTTTGCCTGATGAGTCGTGGGCTTATTTCCTGTGAGCAAAATGAATAATAATGTAAGTTTGTGCATTAAGGAGGTGTATTTCGATGATGCTTTTTTCCGGTACAGTGCAAAATGCTGTTAATTTAGATATGCTAAATAACAAGTGGGAGCAGAAAAAGAACACGAGTAATGCTTTATCGAAAGAAGAATTGAATAAAAGAGAAAAATGGACTCCGGAGCAAAGAATGCTGAATGATTATCAAGAACAGCTTAAGAAACAAAAAGAAGGTAACAAACGAACGGAGATATATAACAAAATTAGTAGTGGGCAAAAGCTATCTCCGGAAGAAGAACAGTATCTTGCCTCCTTTGATCTTAAGTCATTATCAGAATACAGACAGACACAGGCTGAACGAAAGGCTTACGAGGAAAAGCTTAAGAAATGCAAGACGAAGGATGATGTACAAAGACTTAAGCAGACATCATTAGGCGTTGAATTTTCATCCTTAAAAAAGGTGCTCAATGATCCTTGCATTCCGTTAAGTGAGAAACTAAAAAAGGCCGGGCAAGTGCTTGGGAAGACTAGGAACTTTCAGGAAGCTGAGGCGGAATTTATAGAATCCGGTGCATATGATGAATTGCCTACGGAAGCAGAGCAAGCTATAGAACGTGCAAAAGAAAATAACGTACAAAATGAGATAAATAATGCGTTGGTGGAGAATGCGTCGGAGGAGAATGAGGAATTTGTTGATGAGGCTGAAGAAAAAACAAATGCTTCAGATAAGGATTCGTCAGAGATTAAGGAGGCTTCTCAAAAACTCTCAGAAGCAAAATGCAGGGAAGCTTCTAATGAAGATCCGGGAAAAGAAATAGAAGAAATATATAATCGTCTTGTTCTTAGAAAACAACTTGAAGTGGATGCAGATAAGTTTGTGATTACAGAACAGGAAAAGAAACTTGGAAAGAAATTCAATTTATCCATCTAGTCAGAATTAATGTAGGGAGAATATAGCTTGAAATAATTAATATTTTTTTGTAAATCTGGGCATAAAATGTAAATATCGATTTTAACGAAGTGCTAATCGTGTTGGCGAATGAAGTAAAAGATGTTACACAAGAAGCAAAAAAATGTAATATATGCAATAAATATAATAAAAACAATAAAAAAAATAAATACAATAAATACAATAACTTCACTAAATACAATAAATTCATTTAATTAAGTTTTTGCTTGATGTGAAAGATATGGTAGTGTATTATAAAATAGGTAAAAAATCGTATGAAGAATTAGAATTTATACGAGATAATAATGAATGCTTATTAGGAGAATGCAAGATGATACATAACAAGATAAGAAGGATAACATGGAAGCGTTTCGTTGCTCTTTTGTTAGTGGCATCACTAACACAGGTATTGGTAGCGTGTAATAAAAAGGAAATGGGGAATTCGCCGATTACGATAACGTTATGGCATGTCTATGGCGAACAGACGAATTCACCGTTAAATGATATGATTGATACATTTAATGAAACGGTAGGACGAGACAAAGGAATTCGTGTTCAGGTGAATGTCGTATCAAATACAAGTGATATTCATGAAAGTGTTCTTCGGGCAGCAAATCATGAGCCGGGAGCAGGAGAATTGCCGGATATGTTCATTTCATATCCCAAGACGGTGCTTGCACTTCCTGATAAGGATATACTTGTTGATTATCATGATTATTTTTCGGAAGACGAACTGTCGGATTATATTCCTGAATTTATTGAAGAGGGAGAGATTGATGGAAAACTGATGGTTTTCCCGATTGCAAAGTCGACAGAGATTTTGTTTGTTAATAAGACGATATTCGATCGGTTTGCGGCAGAAACAAATGTTTCTTTGTCTGATCTTTCAACATGGGAGGGTCTGTTTGACGTTTCTCATAAATATTATGAATGGACGGATGCACAAACACCGGATGTATTGAATGATGGAAAAGCGTTTTTTGTACACGATTATCATTTTAATTATTATCAGGTTGGTGTTGCTTCGCTTGGACAGGAATTTTTTGAAAACGACGGAATAGGGATCAAGGATAGTGAGGCATTACATAGAATTTTCGGACTTTATGCACAGTCAGCAATAAATGGTGATATATGGTTAGGTGGCGGATTTGCTACAGAAGCTCTGCGGACCGGTGACGTTGTGTGCAGTGTTGCTTCTTCGGCAAGTGTATTATATTATGATGATTATGTATCATATCCGGATAATACGAAGGAACAGGTAGAGTTTATTTCTATGCCGGTTCCGGTTTTTGAAGGCGGCGATAAGCTTGTCATGCAGCGTGGTGCAGGATTTTGTACAGTGAAATCAACACCACAAAAGGAAAAGGCGGCCTGTGTATTTCTTGAATGGTTAACAAATCCGGAGAATAATGTTTCGCTCGTAACGAGTCTTGGCTATATGCCGGTAACAAATGAAGCATTTGACATGATGCCGGAAAAGATTACGACGATTGAAAGTCCGAAATATAAGAGCTTATATGAAGCATTTGTTGAAACGCAGAAGAATTACAAATTTTATTCGGCACCAAAATATGATAATTATTTGAGCCTTGAGACAAAGGTGGAAAGCTTTAGTCGTTCGAAGATGCTTGCGGAACGCGATAATCTTCGTTCAGGAACGAAGACGGATATAGATTATATTATTGATAGTAGTTATGAGGAATTATTGAAGATAACACCATAAATGGGGATTTTAATATGAAGAAGCGGTTACGTAACATTGTATTACAATTTAAAAAAGAGCTTCGCGAAAATATGACATTAGGTCAGAAAATCCGTATTTATATGTTGATGGTTGCATTTGTTACGGTAGTAATCGGTGTCGTATTTCTGGTAGTAACAGGTGCGTGGAGTAATGAGAAAAAGACGATTCAATCACACATTCGTTATGAACTTGCAACAACAGGTAGCAGATTAGAAGATGAAATAAATTCATATGAGGGCTATGGACTTGCATTATCAAGAGAAATTGGAAACATACTTAATAATGAGTTGTATAACGGAATTAAGGACATATCAAGCCTTGATAATAATGCAGATAAATTGCTGGAGCTACAGGAAAAGATGTTCGGAGAAATCAATACAACCCTGCAAATATCAGGAAGCAGCGGTGTGTTTGTTGTTTTGGATACAACGATAAACAGTCATGCTCCGAATGCCGAATGCTCCAGAAGCGGATTGTATATACGTTTGAAAAATGTTGGAGAGGATGTCGCATTTAAACAATCCTATAGTTTCTTTCGCGGTATTCCGGATGTTGCGCATTCTCATGATATCGAAATGAGTACAAGATGGAATCTTGAATTTAATGTCGATAACCTTCCGTATTACAAAGAAATGATGGAAGCGGGCGAGGATTCAAAAATTGATTATTATTGGACGGAACGCATGGAACTTGAGGGAACGTGGCATGATGTAATTTTGTTGTGTTTTCCAATTTACAGTGAACAGGGAACCTTATATGGAGTATGTGGAATTGAGTTAAGTGCGTTGTATTTTCAAAATCAATATCCTTCTGTAGATAGTGATTTCGGTAAAGTCATAACGGTTTTGGCTCCTTTGGAAAAAGATACGCTCATGATTGAGGAGGGAATGACAGGCGGAACAGACGGCACATGGTTCAGTGACGATGAAAACCTGAAATATAAACAAACAAAACGTTATAACATTTATCAATCGGGGAAAACATCGTATTTTGGATTGCATAAGTCTCTTCCAATCCATAGCTATTACGGAAAAGACTGGCAGGTAGCAGTATTGATTCCGAAAGAAGGTTGTCAGAGCGTAATTTTTGCCGGTAATTTGAAGTTTACAGTTTTGCTCATTGTTTTATTAACAGTAATGATTGTTTTGTCGATTGTTCTGTCGCGGCGAATTGTAAGACCGATTCAAAAAGGCGTTGAGGATATCAGGGAAAAGGGGATTACAAATCAAAAAACGTTTGGAATAAAAGAATTTGATTCTCTGATTGAATATTTAAATGAAAAAAGAGAAGACAACGATAAAGAACAAAAGGAACTTCCGGATGGCGTTGAGGAACTGTTTGAACGATTTATTTGCGGCGTTGAAAAACTCAGCAAAGCAGAATATCGAGTATTTCAATGTTATTTGGACGGCTATCAAGTAGCACAGGTTCCCGAAGTAGCATGTATCAGTATGAGTACGGTAAAAAAGCATAATCGCAGCATATACGAAAAGCTGGAGGTTTCATCTTATGATGAGCTTATGCTCTATCTTGATATGTTGGAACGATGTGACAGATTGCAGGTTGTTATTCGAAAGGAAGAAGACGCAGAAGATTAATGCGTCTTCTTTTTTCGAATACCACAGCCTTGTAGCGCAGGGCCCTGCCGACAGTGTAATCAAAAGTATTGCCGTCAAAGCAATTTTTTTTACTGTAGCCAGCAGGAAGTGCAACGAAAAAATCATAAAAAATTTATTAAAATAAAAATTGTAAAAATATCATATAAAACCTATTGACATAATAGGAAATAGGCTGTATGATAAGTCCATCTTAACAGGAAGGAGCAAGACAAATGAAAAAAGTAACGAATATTTCAAGAGAAAACATGTGTATGTGTCGAATGCTATTCTCCCAGGCAGATCGTATGGCCGGGTGTATGGCTCATTTGTCATGCACTCGCAGATAATATCCTTATTATTTGAAGCCGTTGCCTGGGAGTTCATTCCCAGGCTTTTTTAAGATTCAGGTGCAAAAAGTCTCTGTAGACACAGTACCTTGTTCAATCTACCGGGACAAAATGGAACACAAGGCTTTTGACACACGATTCTTTATAAGATTATACGTTCTATAACGCAAACAAGTCAGAGGAAAGCATGTGAACATTGGAAGGAGGAACGAGAGTATGAAATCGATATTATGTTTTGGCGATTCAAACACATATGGATACATTCCTTATGACGGAAGCAGATATCCTTCAAATGTGCGTTGGACCGGAGTGCTAAAGGAATTATTAAAAAATGATGAGGTCTCTATTATAGAAGAGGGGTTGGTAGGGAGAACAACCGTGTTTGAAGATAGCTTACGACCGGGAAGAAAGGGTATCGATTATCTTGTTCCGTTGCTGGAAACGCATCATCCGGTTGATACGTTAATCCTGATGCTTGGTACCAATGATTGTAAAACAATCTATAATGCGTCAGCGCAGGTAATCGGTTTGGGAGTGGAACGATTAATCAAACGGGCAAAGCATTTTAATCCGTCGCTGAATATTTTACTGATATCACCAATTCATTTAGGTGATGATGTTTGGAAGGACGGATATGATACGGAGTTTAATCAAAAATCAGTTGAAGTATCGAAAGAATTAAAAGGAGTCTATCGAAGGATAGCCAAGAAGTATCAATGTGATTTTTTTGCAGCATCCGACGTGGCAAGACCATCTGGTGTTGATCAGGAGCATCTTGACAAGGAAGGACATTTGGCTCTTGCAAAAGAAATATACAAAACTATAAAAAGAATCGAGGATTGATGCCCATCCAAGCATTAAGGATAAAAAACTAGCTGCGTTTCTTTGCTATAGCGGAGGCGGAGCGGATAAGGCATTCGAAAAGTTAAAAGATGCAATTGGTGTCGGTAAATTTGAGGCAGAGCTTGTACTGCTTGATCCAAAACAAAAACCAAACGAAGAAAACGATGTCAAAATAAAACGTTTTTGCGAAAAACTGTAACAAGGGACGTGACAAAAGCTACGTCCCTTAATACAATCTTAATGTGTCGTGAGTTTTCTTATTACTATGTTAATGGGATATGCCTTAAACTATTTATGCCTAATATGGGTAATATATATATTAGAATGGTGGATATCATGGATAAGCCAGATAAAATACGACGGAGATTAAATTCGTTTCAAATTATTGTTTTGGGGTTTGCCTGTGTGATTTTGGTTGGGGCATTGTTACTTATGCTTCCGATTTCGTCCGTAAGTGGACAAGTGACGCCTTTTCTTGATTCGTTGTTTACATCAACAACGTCGGTATGTGTAACGGGATTGGTTGTTCAAGATACAGGTACATATTGGTCTTTATTTGGACAGATTATTATCCTGATACTTGTCCAAATCGGCGGATTGGGTGTCGTTACAGTCGTTACGTGCCTTGCAATTCTTGGGGGACGTAAAATAGGGCTGTTTCAGAGAAGTATTATGCAGGAGGCTGTGGCTGCTCCGCACGTTGGAGGCATTGTCGAGCTTACCGGGTTTATTTTGAAAACAACGTTTCTTATCGAATTATTGGGTGCGGTCGCGTTAGCACCGGTCTTTTGCAAGGATTTTGGAATTGCAAAGGGGATTTGGATGGCTGTGTTTCATTCCATATCTGCATTTTGTAATGCAGGACTTGATTTGATGGGTTCCACCGAAAAGTATTCATCTTTGACGAGCTATATACAAAATCCGGTTATTAACATCGTGATTATGAGCCTGATTATTGTCGGCGGTATCGGATTTATTACATGGAATGATGTGCGTACACATAAATTTCGGTTAAAGAATTATCGTATGCAGAGCAAAGTGATTCTGGCTGTGACAGCTGCATTGGTTCTTGTGCCGGCAATCGCATTTTTCTTTATGGAATTTCAAGATATGCCGATGAAGCAACGAGTGTTTTCTTCGTTATTCCAGGCGATTACGCCTCGAACAGCAGGTTTTAATACCGCTGATTTGACACAAATGAGTGAAGCCGGACAGCTTTCTATCATTGGATTAATGATGATTGGTGGTTCGCCGGGTTCTACTGCGGGCGGTATGAAAACGACAACCTTTGCGGTAATAATAGGATGTGGCATTGCAGTATTTCGAAGAAGAGACAGTGTGCATTTCTTTGGAAGAAGAGTGCCGGATGATACGATTTCAATAGCGTTGACCTTGTTCTTTATGTATATTTCGCTTCCTGTGGTTAGTGCTATTATTATGAGCAGAATCGAGGCCTTGCCGATTATGACATGTCTGTTTGAAACCGTATCTGCGATGGCTACGGTAGGGCTTACCCTTGGTATTACTCCCGGATTGACAATTATGTCGAGAATAATACTTATTTTGTTAATGTTTTTAGGAAGAGTCGGCGGACTTACACTCGTATATGCAGCGGTTTCGAGTACAAAGGTACAGATGGGAAGATTTCCTCAAGATAAAATGACGGTAGGATAGGAGGACATTATGAAATCAGTTTTATTGATTGGACTTGGTAAATTTGGAAGATACATTGCAAAGGAGCTTCAAAAAATCGGTCATGAGGTGCTTGCAATTGATGAAAAGGAAGAGCGCGTAAATGAAGCTATGTCATTTGTGACAAGTGCTCAGATTGGTGATTGCACACAGGAAGAGTTCTTAAAGACATTAGGCGTTCGAAATTTTGATGTTTGTATAGTGACAATTAGCAAAGATTTTCAAAGTTCGTTGGAGACAACCTGTTTGTTAAAGGAGCTTGGCGCAAAATTAGTAATATCAAGAGCGGAGCGCGATGGTCAGGAAAAATTCCTATTGCGAAATGGTGCAGATGAGGTTGTTTATCCTGAAAAACAGCTTGCAAAATGGGCAGCAATACGATATACATCGACACATATTTTGGATTATATTTCACTTGATGATGAACATGCTATTTTTGAAGTGGATATACCATCCGGTTGGGTCGGTCGAACGGTCGGACAGATTGATATTCGTAAAACTTACGGCATTAACATTATGGGTGTTCGTCGAGAAGGCAAATGGAATATGTTTATTACGCCGGAAACGTATTTGAATGAGGAAGATACGATTCTTGTTTTAGGTCAGTATAAGACCTTGCAAAAGTGTTTTAAACTTTAAGAATAAAATAAAACATAGTAAGCTGTATTGAGACCAGACATGAAGTGCGATATAATGATTATGTTTGGAAGGAGGGCATATTATGGATACAAATAAGAACGTTATTGAAGAACACGTTATGGTATGCCTTTCGCCATCACCTTCTAATTGTAAGATCATCACAATTGGTGCACAGATGGCAAAAGCATTTGATGGTAGATTTACAGCATTGTATGTAGATACAAAAAAAGAACTAAAAAAAGAAGATAAAGAGCGTTTACAGGAGCATATTAAGCTTGCAGAGAGCTACGGTGCTGTTGTCGAGATCACATATGGCGATGATGTGTCTGCGCAAATTGCAGAATATGCAAGAATAGCAGGTGTTACAAAAATTGTTATCGGCAGAAGTAATGTGCGAAAACGTCATTTGTGGAGCAAGCCAACACTGGTAGACCGTCTGCTTAAGCTTGCTTTAAATGTAAATATACACATTATTCCGGATTCAGAAGCAAAAGAAAAATATGCGAATCGTATTCGCAGAGCAATGTCCGGCGGAGTATCAGTCAAGGATACTCTGATTACAGGGATTGTTTTGACAGTTGCTACCCTAATCGGGTTTTTATTTCAGAAACTCGGATTTATTAATGCAAATATCATTACAATTTACTTACTCGGAATGCTTATGGTTTCCATATTGACAAAAGGCTGGATTTGTAATCTGCTCGGAGCAGTTGCGAGTGTGCTTGCGTTTAACTATTTTTTTGTCGGACCAAAGTTTACATTTATGGTATATGACAAAGGTTATCCGCTTACATTTTTGATTATGTTTTTTACAAGTCTCTTGACGGGAACACTCATGTCAAAGATAAAGAAGCAGTCAAAGGAAGCCGCAAAGTCGGCCTTTCGAAACAAAGTATTGTTTGAGACAAATCAGCTGTTACAGAAGGCTGCAACCGACGAAGAAATCATGCTGGATATTTTGAAGCAGTTTCAGATTTTGTTGAATCGACAAACGCATGCGTATCTTTCAGAAGATGATAACCTCGTACCGATTGTAATCGGACAAAATGACTATGCTGAATTTGATGAGAACGAAGCGGAAATTGTGCAATGGGTATTTAAAAATAATAAACGCGCCGGCGCTACAACCAGTGTATTTTCGGAGGCAGTGGGGTTATATCTGGCTATTCGAACCGGAAATGCAGTTCATGGTGTAGTTGGAATTGAGATTGGCAACAATCCTCTGGAAATGTTTGAATATAGTATGGTGCTGTCGGTGCTTGGCGAATGTGCACTTGCAATGGAAAGAAGCAAAATAACAAAAGAAAAAGAACAGATGGTGTTGCTTGCCAAAAGTGAACAGTTAAGAGCAGATTTGTTGCGGTCGATTTCACATGATTTACGTACACCCCTCACGTCAATATCCGGAAATGCAAACAATTTGTTATATAATTACAGTCGAATGGAAGACGATTTGCTCAGACAGATTTTTAAGGATATATATGACGATTCTATGTGGCTCATTAATGTTGTTGAGAATCTTCTTGCGGTTACACGAATTGATAATGGGCAAATCCGACTCAATATATCAACAGAGCTTGTGGATGAAATTATCTCAGAAGCAGTTATACATGCAAAAAGAATCAGTAATACGCACCATTTGGATGTACAGGCAGATGACGGAATTATACTGGTTGATGTGGATGGACGTCTCATTGTACAGGTGATGATAAATTTAATTGATAACGCGATCAAGTATACAAAAGACGGTTCCACCATTCAGGTAAAGTCTAGCGTTGTGGACGACATGGCTTTAATCCAGGTAATTGACGATGGACCGGGAATTCCAAAAGAACATAAACCATATATTTTTAATATGTTTTATACAGCGAATAGTGGAGTGGCAGATAGCAGGCGAAGTCTCGGACTTGGATTGTCACTTTGCAAATCAATTGTTCAGGCACACAATGGAACGATTGAGCTTGAGGATAATGAACCACATGGTTGTATTTTTACAATTCGGTTACCAATCGGAAAGGTAAAGGACTATGAACAAGATACAGATTTTGGTTGTTGAGGACGATGCACCGATTCGAAACCTCATTACAACAACATTAAAAATAAATGAATACCAGAGTATTACTGCAATGAATGGTGCGGAGGCATTGATGGAGATTACGTCTCATAATCCGGATATCGTATTGCTTGACTTGGGATTGCCGGATATGGATGGGATAGAAATTATCAAAAAAATACGCGCGTGGAGTAATCTTCCGATTATTGTAATCAGTGCCAGAAGTGACGATCGTGACAAGGTGGAAGCACTTGACGCTGGAGCAGATGATTATTTGACGAAGCCATTTTCCGTTGAGGAGCTTCTTGCAAGAATCAGAGTGATGCAACGAAGGATTGTTTTGATGCAGGAAAGTACACCCGGCAATTCTGTGTTTACAAATGGAAATTTGCGTATCGATTATGTCGCCGGAACTGTTTATCTAAAAGATGTTGAAGTCCATTTGACACCAATTGAATACAAGATTTTGTGTTTGCTTGCACAAAATATCGGAAAGGTTTTGACACATACGTTTATTATGCAAAATGTTTGGGGAGCAGCCTGGGAAAATGATGTAGCATCTCTTCGGGTGTTTATGGCTACTCTTCGTAAGAAGATTGAAAATTCCCAAAACGGTGTTCAGTATATTCAGACTCATGTAGGTATTGGTTATAGAATGCTAAAGATTGAGGGATAGCAAAAAATAAATAAGAAGTTGAATTGTACTGCCGTCAGGAACCGCGTCACAAGGGCGCAGTAAACAAGCAGAATCGCCAAGGAACAGCGTATAAATTGCGATGCACCTTGGCGTTTTATTTTAATATAAAATTCTGACGTATTTTGAGAAATTGCCTAGGGTTGCGTTGTATTGTCTTGTGACATTACCCGGATTTCTTCTTTCGTTGCGTCAGAACAAGATGAACAGCCACCACTGCATGGAGGGGTAGTTATCTGAATACAGTCGCGTTTTGCAAATTCCTCGTATTCAGGATCACCTAAATTAAGCGGTTTGATTGCAAGATTTAAAAGATCTCCTGCTACAAAACGCATGCATTCGGAGTCTTCAGGAGTAATGATGCTTCCTTTCGGAATATCGATTTTTCCTTCACTTGGAACCTTATATCCTACAAAATAGAGACTTTGAAGAACGAGTGTAAGTCCGACGGTGATTGTACTGTCGGTCGTATTTAAATCCAGTACCTTCGCAAAGGCAAAAAGATTAATTCCCTGTGTGATGGTGTTTGAACCTGTTGCTGAACCAATAAAGTTGATAGAAGGTGACGTTGTTGTTCCTGTTACAGTGTAAGAAGGTCCATAAGGAGCAAACAACTCCAGTTCTACAGAGGTTGGATTTGTATCCTCATCATAGGTTTCAGCGGTAGTTTCAGGAGGAAGATACACAGCGGTAGGATATACGGTGGTTAACAGACGGCAGTTCTCGTCGTACAAATCAATAGCAAATGTGACCGTAATATTTGAGAGCGTAATATCGTAGCAGTTGCCTCGTCCTGGGATGGGGTCAATAGTAACATTTCCTGTGCCGTAGGTATAGGTTGCATTTACTACTCGGGCAGTCGCGCGCGTTGCGGTAGGAAAAGTGGTAGGGATGCTGACACCTAAGGGAAATGTTGTGCAAAGATTGATTCCGATTTCATCGTAAATCAGCGGAGCCATAATACCGAGAACACATGGATCGCCACAGATCGGTGATGCACAGACATCCGTGCAAGGACAGAAATTACCTTCCATACCGGAAACAACGTTGCTCACAATTCGAGCGTTTGCCTTACATTTACATTTTGACATAGCATTGAGTCCTTTGGTTTTTGTATATTATATGTTTTTTCATTGAAAAGTGTGTGGAAACATATAGTAATATATACGTTATTATATGGGGAAAGTCATGTCGAATTATTATGAGATTGAGAAGGGTCGCGGTTTGTTTTTGTATACTGACAGAGGAGAAATTCAGGTGCGGCAAAAAGAGGGGGAACGTATTTTTACACCGGTAATTCTTGCAAAGGATTATGAGCGTGAGCTTCATGACATCGCTTACAATGGAAGTATTTATTTTGCCTACATAAATTCTTCCGGTTCACTTGTGGTAAGGTCAGTTATGGGATACGCCTTCGCCTATGAGAAAAAAACAATAAAGGGTGTCCGGTATGAAAAACCTTGTTTGATGTCTTTCTATGGACGGTTGCTATTATTTTTTTCAGAACAATCCGAAAATGCGGAAGGTGAAAGTAAAGTGTATGGAATCCTACCATTTGAGGATGGAAGGCAATTTTTTGAAACAAATTGCCGGGCAGCAAATGTAACAGATTATGATTTCTGGAGCCTGATTTGGAAAGAGTGGGGGATACTCATTCTTTGGTGCGGTGAAGAATGCTTACTTTGGAAAATCGATAAAAATCTGGAAATGTGTTTGCTTGAGACGGCGAAGGAACACTATGAAGAAGTATTAAATAAGCTTCAGACCGAACTGGAAAAAACGAAAAATAAATTATATGAAATGCAGGAGGAGCTTACGCGGAAGGAAAAGGCAATACAGTATCACAAGAATCAGATTGTAAGTGCGAAGGAGCAATATAATGAACTTATGGAGACTGCACGGAAGTTTCGAGATGAGTGCTTGAGGCGTACGAAGGGTCGTCCGTAGAAACAAAATATTGCTCCGATTCATTGATATGAGAATGAACATTATGAGCGTTGATCCGGAAATTACGGCAGGTGGCACTCGCGCGCAAAGTATATGTTGAAAAAAATAACCGCGCTTAGCAAGAAAGAGTCTTGTAACAAAGACTCTTTCTTGCGGGAATGCCTTCAAAGCAATTTTGTCTTTAGGACTCTATTTCATCCCATGAAGGCAAAGGTTTGTTTTCGTTTATGGCAATATTAACCAAGCTGTAATAATGGATTTTTTTCTGAAGATGATTAAGCCCGGTCTCCAAATCATGAATTTTTTTCCTGGTTCTCTCTTCCTGATTTTTCATCATCTCAAGGATTTTTCCGGAATTTTTCCTCATTTCTTTTTCATAAATGAAAAAGAGTTTTATTTCATCTAATGACAGAAGCGCCTTTTTGAAGCACTCAATTGCATATAACCTGTCGATGTGTGATTGGTTAAATACTCTTTTATAAGAATTCACATGTTCTACGTCTACAAGCAATCCGATTTTTTCGTAATATCTTATTGTTGAAGCAGACAAATTAAACATTTTAGAAATATCTGATATTGTGTATGTTTGCACTTTAACTTTACCTCCAAAAATTATTAAAAAAATGAAAAAAAACTTGAATTAAAGTTAACTTTAAGTATTATGCTGATATTAAAATAGTATTGGAGGAAAATCAATGGAAAATTTTAATTTTTATTCACCAACTTATTTTGCTTTTGGAAAAGACCGGGAAAATGACTGCGGTGAGCTCGTGAAAAGATTTGGCGGCAGTAAGGTTTTAATCCATTACGGTGGAGGTTCCGTAGTACGTTCGGGACTTTTAGATAGAGTAAAAAAATCCCTTAGCAAATTTGGAGTTGAATATATTACACTCGGAGGAGTAAAGCCTAATCCGAGAAGCGGCCTTGTATATGAAGGTATCGAATTATGTAGAAAGGAAAATGTTGACTTCATTCTTGCAGTAGGTGGCGGAAGTACGATTGACTCTTCGAAAGCAATTGCTGCAGGAGTTATATATGAAGGAGATTTTTGGGATTTCTACCAGGGAAAGCTTATTGAAAAGGCACTCCCTGTAGGAACGATTTTAACCATTGCCGCCGCAGGCTCAGAAGGTTCCCCTGATTCTGTTATTACAAACGAAGACGGAATGATAAAAAGAGGTGCGTCAGGTGATGCGATAAGACCGAAATTTTCAATTCTCAATCCTGCTCTTACTGAAACGCTTCCTGCTTATCAGACGGCATGTGGAATTACAGATATCATAGCCCATTTATATGAAAGATATCTTACAAATTCAAAAAATGTAGAGGTAACGGACAGACTTATCGAAGCTCTTATTTTGGCGATGAAAACGGAAGCACCAAAGGTAATTGCGAACCTGAATGATTACGAAGCCAGAGCGAATATTCTGTGGGCAGGCATGGTGGCACATAATAACATTGTAGGTGTCGGACGTTCCCAGGATTGGACAAGTCATCAGATTGAGCATGAATTATCGGCTGTTTACGATTGTGCACATGGTGCCGGATTAGCGGTAACGATGCCCGCTGTATTTACATACAACTTATCGCATGATGTGATGCGGTTTGCGCAAATTGCGGTCAGGGTATGGGGATGTCAGATGGATTTTGACAATCCGGAAAGAACAGCAAGGGAAGGAATTGAAGCTTTAAGAAGTTTTCTCATTTCTATAGGAATGCCGAGGAATTTTGAAGAACTTGGGGCAAAGGAAGAGGATATCGAGAAAATGGCATATACGTGTTGTTACGGAAAAGGAAACGAGAGCGGAACTATTGGTGGTTTTGTTCCGCTGAATCAAAAGGATGTAGAAGAGATATATAGGCTGATGATATAAATATTGTGCCAATATTATCAAAGTATAGAAAAGAAACTGTAGCAGAAATAAACTCAATTTTTTGAGAGAAAAGCAACTGATTACCAGTTTAATAAAGCTCGTAAAATCAAGAGCTTTTGTCAAAAACATAGAGAAAAAATTAGGAAGGTATTTTGGTGCACAAGATTTTGCAGGAATGACATTGGAAGATGCTGTAAACAAGGCAAAGACCGAATTTGAAAGCCCGTATTAAGACCTGTTGAAGCCGGTGTCCGAGAGGATGCCGGCTTATCTTTATTATCTGTATCGGCAAAAAAAAGAAGAATAGATACATAAATACCTATATTTATTGCCGATAATGTGTTATACTATATGTAGTTTTATTGATTTGATTAATAACGGAGGAGAGTAAATGCGATACCTTTCAGTTAATGAGATTGCAAAAAAATGGAATGTGTCGGAACGTAGCGTTAGAAATTACTGCGCTCATGGACGTGTGACCGGTGCATTTCTTACTGGCAAGACTTGGAATATTCCCGAAAATGCGGAAAAGCCGGAGCGTTCTAATAAAAAGAAAGAAAGGCCTATTACATTATTGGATATTTTGCGGGAGCAGAAAGCAAGCAAATATTCCGGTGGGATTTACCATAAGACACAAATTGATTTGACATACAATTCAAATCACATTGAGGGAAGTCGCTTGACTCACGATCAAACCAGATACATTTTTGAAACCAACACCATAGGCATAGAAAATGAAGTCCTCGATGTAGACGACATAATTGAAACAGCAAACCATTTCAGATGTATTGATATGATTATAGACAACGCAAAAGCATCGCTTACTGAGAAATTTATTAAGGAGTTGCATTTGCTTCTAAAAAATGGAACAAGTGACTCCAGAAAAGAATGGTTCGCTGTCGGTGACTATAAGAAAATGCCGAATGAAGTTGGAGGAATGGACACCGCCCTTCCTGAAGAAGTTGCCGATAAGATGAAGGCGTTGCTTACAGAATATAACTCAAACGAAGAAAAGAGTTTTGAAGACATCTTGGATTTTCATGTAAAGTTTGAGCGGATTCATCCGTTCCAGGATGGAAACGGCCGTGTGGGAAGACTGATTATGTTTAAGGAATGTCTGAAATATAATATTGTTCCATTTATCATTGATGATAATTTAAAACTTTTCTATTATCGTGGGCTGAAAGAATGGAACAATGAAAAGGGATATTTGACAGACACTTGTCTGACGGCGCAGGATAAATATAAAGAGTATTTGGATTATTTTAGAATTGAATATTAATGTGTGTTTTTATTGCCGGAATTCTTTTTGCGTTAATTCGCAAATAGTCAAAAATGAATTGATATTTCGCGGAAAATATTGTATAATTCGCGTAAATAGTAATATACTAATTGCAAAGCGATTGGAGATGATTGTAGTGAAGAGCTGTAAGGAAATTGCAATTGAATGGGAAGTGCCGATTCGTACAGTAAATGATTGGTGCAAAAAAGGAAAGATTCCAGGTGCCATAAAAGTTGGTAGAGACTGGCAGATTCCTAATGATGCAGTAAGACCTGCGGACGGTCGCGTATCTTCCGGTAAATATGTAAAGAAAAAGAATGTCGGTACTAGATCTTTACCAATCGGCGTTTCAGATTATATTCGTGCGCAAGCTGAATATTACTATGTAGATAAGACGTTGTTGATTAAGCAATTTTTGGATCAGAAGCCTTTAGTTTCTTTGTTTACAAGACCAAGACGTTTTGGTAAGACTTTGAACATGGATATGCTCCGTGTATTTTTTGAGATTTCTGACGAGGATACGAGCAAATACTTCGTAGACAAAGCTATTTGGAAATGCGGAGAGGAGTATCGTAAGCATCAGGGAAAATATCCGGTTATCTTTTTGACTTTCAAGGATGTGAAATTTGATTCTTGGGAAGAGACTGTGGTTAAGATTCGCGGACTCCTACAGAAAGAGTTCGGAAGACATCAGGAACTGTTAAACAGTAGTGAGCTGGCAGAGTATGAGAAAGCATATTTTGCTAAAGTGTTGAAAGAAGAAGCATCTGAGGTGGAAATGTCAGAGGCGCTTGAGAGATTGTCGCAGATGCTTGCTACACATTACGGCAAGGCACCTATCATCATTATCGATGAATATGATACACCAATACAAGAAGGATATTCCAAGGATTTCTATGATGAAATCATTGGCTTTATGAGAAACTTTTTCTCCGGAGCTTTTAAGGATAACAAGAATATTACCTATGGATTTCTTACAGGAATTCTTCGTATTGCACAGGAGAGTATTTTCAGTGGGTTAAATAATCTGACGGTGAATTCTGTAATGGACGACGAGTACGATGAGTTCTTCGGTTTTACTTCTTCGGAAGTAAGAAAAATGCTTGAATATTATGGTGTTGCAGATAAAGAGGATGAGCTTAAGGATTGGTATGATGGTTACCTGTTTGGTAGTACAGAGATTTATAATCCATGGTCTGTGATCAACTATATTTCAAAAGGCTGTATTCCGCAGGCATACTGGGTTAATACCGGAAAAAATGAGGTGCTGGAAGATGTACTTACCATTGCTACGGATGATATTACGGAGAGATTGTATGCGTTGTTGCGAGGAGAGAGAGTAATCGCGCGAATTGACCAGAATGTGGTATATAGATCACTGGCTGAAGACCCTGCAAATATTTATAGTCTTTTATTAGTGGCCGGTTATCTTAAGACGCCTAAGAAGGAATTACAGGCGGATGGTGCTTACTTGTGTGAAGTTTCAATTCCAAATAAAGAGATTGCGGCAGTATATAAAAGCGAGATATTGTCGCATCTGATGCAAATTGGTGCAATTACAAGAACTACAGCAAATATGATTGCGGAAAGCCTGTATGCAAATGATATTAAAAAATTGCAAAAAGCAATTTCAGAGTATATGAACAAATCCATAAGCTTTTATGATGCCGGAGCAGAGGGATTTTATCATGGACTTACGCTTGGGCTGATTGCATTGCTAGATAATCAATATAGGATTAAATCTAACAGAGAATCCGGTGATGGCAGATATGATATCAGCTTGATTCCGAAAGAAAAGAAATATCCGGGCATTATTATGGAGTTGAAATGGAAGAGTGGCTTGGATGAGGTTGAACTTGAAAAGCTTTCAACGGAAGCACTTAACCAGATTGATGAAAAACGATATGAATTGGAGCTTAAGGAAGAAGGAATTGAGAATATCATTAAGCTTGGAATTGCATTTTCGGGAAAGAAAGTAGTAATAAAGACAAAATAGTATGCGAAAGGATGCTGCCAATGTTCCCAACAATCAACCTCAGAGAAACCGGAGTCAATCTCCGCAGAATCATGGATAAGCGTGGGATTACTCCGAAAGACATAAAAGAATACTTAAATCTTGGGAGTATACAAACTGTATACAACTGGTGCAACGGTTTAAATTTGCCAACAGTTGACAATCTGTATGCACTGAGCCAATTGCTTCAGGTTCCGATTGATGAAATTGTTTGTGGAAATAGAAAAGCAATTGTACCAGAGCCGATTGTTATCATAGATAATCCAAGAACCAGAAGATTGTATGCTTATTATAAACAACTAAATAGGATGATAGCGGCTTAAAAATTAAAGCACAGCTGGAATGACAAACACATTATCCTCTTACAAAATGAATGTATAACATTTTGTGGGAGGATATTTTTATGTAAAGAAAAGTAAATGTAGTAGAAGATTTGGATGGAAACAAGATTGTATTCATTCATGATGTGAGGTTCAAGGGGAAACGTTCGATAGAATGGGCAGATGTCGAAACGTATTTGAAACAGTTTGTAGGTGAATCATATGTTATTGAGGACACAAAGGATATGGTTTACATAGGAACAGATTTCCCGGATGAGTATGCACATTCTGAGTATACGATATCCTTAAAAGGTGCAAATGCAAAAGCCAAAGCGAATACGGCACAAGGAATTCCTGAATTGATAGAAATTGCAACGGGGAAAGAATACAGGGAAAATACGAAAATAAAACATAGTAAAGATGCAAAGTTCGGATGGTACAGATATACTTCAAGATTTGCATTGCCGGTATATAAGGAGAGTGGGGAAGTGGAAGGATATAATGTGTTCAAAGTGATAATGGTTGTAAGACATGCGCAGGACGGAAAACTATATTTATACGACCTTGTAAACATAAAAAAAGAAACGAGCAACCTTTTCCAGTCGTGAAACCTTACTCAGCAAAAAACCCATTTCTTTCTTGAGTCCATCATATGAGATTAAGAAGAATAAGTCAAGAAGAAAATTGCATAACACCGAATGTATCAGGTGTTAGAGAAAAAAGTTTGAAAAGAGGATGAATATGGCTAGAAAAACAGTGGCCCTTTTGCCAAGTACAGAGCGAGCATTGGAAAAAGTGGGGGCAAATATAAAGAGAGCAAGATTACGTAGAAATATACGGGCGGAGCTTCTGGCAGAACGAGCCGGAATTAGTGTAGATACACTTTCATCGATTGAGAAAGGTGTAAGTACTGTTTCGATTGGTGCATATGCAGCAGTATTGTTCTCTCTCGGAATGGAGCAAGATCTTGAATTGCTGGGGGAAGATGAAGAAGAAAAGCGAAGATATAGAGAACTTAACCTGAAGATGCGTGAGCGGGCAACGAAAAGGCCCAAAGAGAAAAAAATCAAAAAAGGAGATGGACCGATGATATACATAACCGGCGACTGTCATGGGGAGTTTGAGAAATTTGATATAGACTTATTTCCGGATCAAAAGGAAATGACAAAGGAAGATTTTATGATTATATGTGGTGATTTTGGTGGAATATGGGATAAGGAAGTATCCGGAGGATGGGAAACAAAAATGCTTGATGAATTGGAAAGTAAACCATTTACTACATTGTTTGTAGATGGGAATCATGAAAACTTTGACAGGCTTTACAGCTATCCTGTAGAAGAATGGAATGGCGGAAAAGTTCATAAAATCAGACCGTCTGTGATACATCTGATGAGGGGGCAGGTGTTCACAATTGCAGGGAAAAAGATATTTACTTTTGGCGGAGCAAAAAGCCATGACATATCCGGCGGTGTTCTAGAATATGATGATCCGGATTTTTTTAAGAAGAGAATGGCGTTGGAAGAAAATTTTAAGTCGTACAGAGTGGATCATTATAGCTGGTGGGAGCAGGAATTACCATCGGAAGAGGAGATGCGGGAAGGGATTACAAACCTGCAAGCACATGGAAATGAAGTTGATTTTATAGTGTCTCACTGTTGTGCAGCAAGCACACTAGTTTTAATCGGTGGTGGTAAGTATAAGAGAGATTATTTGAATGAATATCTGGAAAAGATACGTCAGAGTGTACAGTTCAAAAAATGGTTTTTCGGGCATTACCATAATAATAGGAGTGTAAATGCACAGGAGATACTTTTATATGAACAAATTATCAGAATTGTATAATTGAAAAATGAAGAATAATGGAGGAAATGACGATGGAAGAGAATAGAGTGGCAGAGATCAACAAAGAAAAGACAGAGGCACTGAAAGAAGCATATAGGGATACCTTGGACATATTAGACGCATACGATCATCAAACACTGACCCGTCCTGAGGGGACATATTATGACGGGAATGAAACCATTGAAGAAGTGGCGGTAAGCATGTTGTATGACATGATAAAGAATTCGGTTTGGTATGATTGCAATAAGCAAATGGCAGCAATTAAGTTTTTGCTATTTTTGGACTGGAACAATGCGCTGTACGTTGATGGAGAAAAAAGAATCAGTGATACATTATTGGTTGCACTTATCCTTATGATAGAAAAATCCAGGGATGAAGATAAGGAAATGATAATTATGACAGCGCTAAACTGTATATGTTAACTTGAAGTCACAATTTGTGATTTCATTTTGAGAGGAGGAACAAAATGGATAAGAAACTAATACACATTTGTGAAGTATGCGGTAAGATAGAAATTCTGACACCGGAGGAAGCGTTTAATGAAGGCTGGGACTATCCGCCGAGAATGGGTGACTTTGGGATTGTAGGACCACGAACATGTGGAGATTGTCCTATAAATCTCACGGTATGGTGGGCATTGGTGGTTGAAAAGAAGAGGGTATCGGAGTTGTCACAACAGCAGAAGGAAACAATAACGAGGATTCAAGGAGAACCGGAAAGTATTATACCGGAGGAGGACTAGATCATGATACCAACATTATACGAACCATTCCGCCACTGGTCGGATGGTGGTTCTGTTTACATATTATCTGATTTACATTTTGATGATGAAGATTGCAAGTTTATGAGCCCGGACTGGATTACGCCGGAGGAACAGCTTTCCGTTATTAATGGAATCGTAATGAAAAATGATACATTTATTTGCCTGGGAGACATTGGAAACCCAGTGTATATCAAAGACATCAAGGCGAGAAAAAAGATTTTGATCCTTGGAAATCATGATGCAAAAGGTGCATATAAGAATTACTTTGATGAAATCTATACAGGTCCGCTTTTTATAGCAGAGAAAATATTGTTGTCGCATGAGCCGGTGTATGGATTACCATGGTGCTTGAATATACACGGCACGACCATAATAATATGGAACCATACAAAGAGGGATGTAAGCACATTAATTTGGCAGCAAATGTATGTGGATATACGCCAATAAATCTCGGAAAGATTATCAAGGAAGGTGTGCTTGCGGATGTTCCAAGCATTCATCGGATGACGATTGATAGACAGGTGGAAAGAGGAAAGAAAAATGACATCGATTGAACTACAACTGTGTGATATCCAAGGCAGATTATTTAAGCTTTCCGCTCAGCGAGGAATCAGTAGCGCAGAATTTATCAAAATATTTATGAAATCTGCTACAGCAAAAGCATTGGATTCTACATACAACCGGATGCAATGGGCAGGAGAGGAGTAACTTTTGGAGGAAGTGATTGATGAAGCCGGAGATAGATTCGAAAAGCCTGGGGAAGTTTATGCGGAGGAGCTGATATATTGGATAGGGTATATTTATCAGTATTGGCATTATGTGGCGGGTGAATCCAGTAAGGAAATAATAAAGCTGGCACCGGTGAAGGTTATGAGGCAAAATTATGAGCGGCTTTATATGATTACACCGGAAGAAGTAATAGAGATATTAAATGAAAATAATTAAATATGTTTACGGCAGGAGGTAGCTATGCTAGGCTGTCCTGACGATAAGGCGCTGATTTATGGACTGATGTGGTCTGTAAGTTAGTGCCTTTCTTTATGCCTTGAAAGCATGGCTATGGGTTCCTGCAGGCAACATATAGAATCGATTGGTCAAATGAAAAACTAAATTCCAGTTCAAGTTAAAAACTGGAATTTAAAAATTCACATTACGACACCAGAAAAGAGGGTCAAATGTAGAATATTGTTGAAAGTGTTCGCTTTTAAGAATATAATTATTGTATAGTGTGTTGAGTATTATGGAGGATGAAATATGGAATATTACACAACCGCAGAATTAGCTGATAAATGGGGAATTTCACAGAGAAGAGTGGCTATATATTGCAAAGAAGGAAGATTTGAGGGTGCTGTTTTAAAAGGTAGAACTTGGCTGATTCCGGGTGATGTAGAAAAGCCAGATGACCCGAGGAAAACTCGAAAAGAAAAGAATTTACCCGGGAGGAGATGAGTTCATGGCAGGTTATGAACTTGCAGAAGGACGATGTGAAAATAGAACATTGTCGGACGATGAGATGTGGTCAGCATTTAGTAACCTATTTTCATCCCATTCTAAGAACTCCAGCAGTTATAAATTTGGTTTCCTGAAGGCAATTATGGATAACCTTTATAATGTGGACCAGAATTTGACTTTGACATTCGACCAGTTATTTGGAACTTTTACTGAGGTGTATTGGAATCTGGTATTGAAGCATGGAATCAGACAGCAGCCGGTTAGTGAACGTTCTAATGGTACATATTTGGAGCAAGCATTAAATGTTACAGCGGTGAAATATGCAATTACAGAGGAGATTCCCTTTGAGAATATTTCTGATGAAGCCAAGATAGAAGTTTGCAAGAAAATTAAGAGTAAGTGCAAAATAAACGTTGTAGGTGCATTATTTGGTGACACGAAAGGTCTTTTCTATTCGTTTTCCAGAAGAGAAGAATGGTTACAAATCAATCCGCAGATGTATCAATTTGTTTGCAAACATAAGTTGGCGATTGAAAAGCTAAATTATTATGAATGGGCAAAGTATCTTGAAAAGATAAATGATGATTCTGTAATGGACCATCTGCTTACGAAGATTGATAAGAGTTCTGAAAGAGAAAATCTATCTATTTATCGAAGGATTCTCTTTGAAGAATTTGAAAATGAAAGCTGCTTTTATTGTGGTAAGAAACTGTCGAATGATGGACAGAAGGTACATGTAGACCACTTTGTTCCAAGGGCTTTTATTAAGGATGATAAGATGTGGAATTTGGTACTTGCGTGTCCGACATGTAATTTGCAAAAGAATGACAGACTCGCATCAATCATTTACCTAGAAAAACTATTGGAAAGAAACAAAAAGATTGTTCTAGTAAATGAAAAAGCAAAGGATATGGGTACTTATAGCGCACAGAATCTTAGGGCTGTTTATTATTGGGCGAAAATAAATGGCTATGATTCCACATGGCAGCCCAAGAAAGTGAAAGAGGTGCAGTGATGGGGAAATTAGTGAGGGATAGAATTCCAGAAATAATAAAGAGCGATGGTAAAACTCCGATTATTGAAATCTTGTCAAATGAAGAATACTTGAATGAACTTGATAAGAAGTTAAATGAAGAGGTGGCGGAGTATCAAGCTGACAAATCCATTGAGGAGATGGCAGATGTTCTTGAAGTGTTATTTGCAATATGTGAAGGTAGAGGGCATACTGTGGAAGAATTGACGCAGGTGAGAGAAGCTAAACGAGAAAAACGAGGCGGATTTAAGGATAGAATTTATTGGGTTGGAAATGAGGAATAGAATGACACAGGAAAAAGTACGAGAAATGCGTAGCGGATTTGAAACTGCTTTTATAGATGGTGCGGTAGCGTCGAACCTTGCATATAAGCCACAGTTTATTTCGAATAATTACAAGCAGGGAAAGAAAGTATTATCATCCATCGAGGATGAATTGTTGGCGTGCGATCAATTTCAAATCAGTGTAGCATTTATTACTATGGGTGGAATTACGCCTTTGTTACAAACACTAAAAGCACTTGAGAAGAAAGGCGTTAAAGGAGAAATTCTTACTACAAATTATTTAAATTTCAGTGAACCGAGAGCTTTAGAAAAATTGAATAGACTTTCAAATATTATATTGAAAATGTATGATGTAGAAGCTTCCGGAGATGGGTTCCATACTAAGGGATATATTTTCAGAAAAGATGAAATCTATAGAATTATTATAGGTAGCTCCAACATGACAAAAACGGCGCTTACAAGTAATCGAGAGTGGAATACCCGTGTAGTATCTACTGAAAAGGGTGAGATCGCGCAGAATATATTGGACGAGTTCAATGAACTTTGGAACAGCGAATACGCGTTAGAATATGATGAGTTTTACGAAATATATAAGGAACGATATAAAATTATAAAAAAGCAGAGGGAGATTGCAAAGAGTGAAGAAATTCCGTCTGTTGAAAAATACCGTTTACAGCCTAACTCTATGCAGGTTGGTTTTATAGTTAATCTGAAGAAAATCATCGAAGCAGGAGAAGAAAGAGCATTATTGATTTCTGCGACTGGTACAGGAAAAACGTATGCATCAGCTTTTGCTATGCGTGAGCTTGGTTACAAAAGAGTCTTATTCTTGGTTCATCGTGGACAGTTAGCTCGACAGACCAAGAAATCATATCAAAAGGTATTTGGTAAGAATGTGTCTATGGGATTAGTAGGTGCGGGCTATTCGGATTACGATGCTGATTATGTATTTGCAATGGTTCAGACATTGAATCGTGATGAACATTTGCACAAATATAGTCCGGATGAATTTGATTGTATTATTTTGGATGAAGCACATCATAGTTCGGCAGATACATATCAGAAGGTCATGAGTTATTTTAAACCAAAGCTGTGGTTGGGTATGACTGCTACGCCGGATAAAAGAGATGATGACGTGGCAGGTCGAAATATATATGAGATATTTAATTATCAGATTGCATATGAGATTCGATTGCAGCAGGCGATGGAAGAGGATATATTATGTCCGTTCCATTATTTTGGAATTAGTGATGTTTCATTAGTGGAAGAAAAGCAGTTGAAATCAAGGAAAATGACAGATAAAGATTTCAATCTTCTTACCTGTGATGAACGTGTGCGTCATATTGTTGAACAGGCAGAATATTACGGATATAGCGGAGATAGAGTAAAGGGTTTAATTTTCTGCAGTAGAATTGATGAGTCTGAGGAGTTATCACAAAAGTTCAATGCTTTAGGATACCGAACAATTGCACTTAATGGCAGCGCGTCCGAAGATGAGAGAACGAATGCGTTCGAAAGGCTCGCTATGGATGAAAAGGATGCGACAGAAAATATGCAGCCACTTGACTATATTTTTTCTGTAGAAATCTTAAATGAAGGTGTTGATATTGTAGAAGTAAATCAAGTAATTATGCTTCGACCTACAGAATCGCCTATTGTATTTATCCAGCAGCTTGGACGAGGTTTACGTAAAGCAGAAGGCAAGGAATATGTTGTTATTCTTGATTTTATCGGAAATTACAATAATAACTTTATGATTCCGGTCGCACTTTCCGGAGATTGTTCCTATAACCCTGATACCATAAGAAAGTATGTTATTAGTGGAAATACTACAATTCCGGGTGCGTCTACAGTGCATTTCGATGAGATTGCAAAGGATAAGATATTCTCATCTATTGATAAGATGAAAGGCATGAAATCTATTATTAAATCAAGTTATCGAAGTTTAAAAAATAGATTGGGAAGAGTTCCGTATCTGGTGGATTTTTATGATAACGGAGAGGTGGATCCGCTGGTAATCATTCGTGAATATAAAACCTATCAGGCATTTCTCGAATCAGAGGAAAAGGAATTATATGCAGGAAAAATCTCGGAACAGGAAATGACAACGCTTGAATATTTGTCAAAAACAGTTTTGTCCGGCGCAAGACCATATGAGCTTGAAATATTAAAGCGATTGATGAAGCAAGAGGTTATTCACATTGATAAAATCAAGAATGAATTATATGAACAGTATGGCTATGTTGTGGATATGTCCTCATTTACAAATGCAGTGGAAGTTTTGCAAGGTGGGTTTGTGAGCAAGGATGAGGAGTATCAGAAGTATTGTCATATAGATATTGTAAATAATGATAATAGTCGAATGTTACGCAGAATGAAGGGATTCGCGGAACGATTAAAACATACGGAATTTAATAAACAAGTGGAGGATATTATTGAGGTCGGCTTAAGACGATATAAAGAGAAATACCATGTTGGAAGAACTGATGAATCACCATTTGTATTGTACGAAAAGTATTCCAGACGTGATGTGAGTTTGCTTATGAATTGTGGAAAGGATTTATCTTCTACAATGTATGGAATGAAACGTATTGGCGACGATGTTTTTATCTTTGTTACATACCATAAAGAAGAAAGTTTAGACGACGAAAAGAGTTATGTTGAAGGAAAACCGGACTATGCAGATGTCTTCGAAGATAATATTATTTTCAGATGGGATTCGCAAATCGGTAGAGGCGTGGATAGTTCATATATGGAAGATGTTTGCACTGCAACAAGAAAGCACTTGCTTGTGAAAAAGAGTGATGCAGAGACCAATTTCTACTATATGGGCTTGTTCGATATTATTGATGTAAAGGCTGATACAAAAAAGGATAACAAAGGAAAAGACAGGAATATTGCAAAGGTAACAGTACAAATGAGACATTCTGTAAGAGATGATTTGCTACGTTATTTGCAGAGCAATATTCAGACAGAAGGAGACAAGGTAGTATGAAAACAATTAAGGTAGTTGCTGCTGTAATCTGCGACTCAATCAATGAAAAGAAACAGATATTTGCAACAGCAAGAGGTTATGGAGATTTTAAGGGGCAGTGGGAGTTTCCCGGCGGAAAGATTGAAGAAGGTGAAACTCCTCATCAGGCTCTTGTTAGAGAGATAAAAGAAGAACTGGAAGCAACTATTAAGGTTGGAGATTTGATTGAAACGATTGAATATGACTATCCAACATTTCATTTATCAATGGATTGTTTCTGGTGTGAAGTTATTGATGGTGAGTTGAAATTACTGGAAGCAGAAGCAGCTAAATGGCTTACAAAGGATACTCTGTATGATGTTCAGTGGCTTCCAGCGGATATTTCTCTTGTAGAGAAAATAAAGGCTGCGATGAACTAAGGAGTGTGGTATTTTGGCATTGAATATGAATATTGATGGCATGGAGATATACCTCAACATCAAAGGCTATCAAAAAACAAATTCTGAAAATTGGGATGACACTTGGTGCAATGTTGATTTTGCATTTAGATTTCATGGATGCATTGATTATTCAATGAATGATGCTGAGATATTACTTGCATGTGAAGTCGAAAGTTTGGAAAAGATCCTTACGGAGTTGTTAGAAGATAAGCTGCAACAGACTAAAAGCTTGTATAGTTTTATTGAGCCGGATTTTAATTTTGAGCTTTTCCCAAAACACAAGATTAAAGATGAGAATCCGGATGTTATTTATGTAAAACCGGGTCATGAGTTAAAAGATGTTTCTGCTGATTGGATAGTAAATCTTTGGCATGAGGGTGCATTAACAGCTAATAGTTTTTCTGTAGCAATGGACCGAGAAGACATTACTCAATTACGTGATTATTTGAGAACTGTATTAGAAGTGTAGGTGATATTTATGCTTGCCGCTGGATGAGAGATAAAATTATTGTTCCAGGTAGTTATAAATGATCTTTTAGTGTTTGAAACAGGAATTCAAGGGTAAGTTGAATGAGGAGAAGAAAACTTGGGGAAAAAGCCTCAGAAGAGTAAAAAAGATTTGCAAGAGGTGATATATTTTCGTATCATATATTTTGGACATAAAGTCGAAAATTGTGATTGGAGGAATCGAATATGGCGGAAGACAAAAGAGAAGTCAGGGGGATTGTGGTAAAAGAATGGCCAAGTACACCTTTAGGACAGTGGCTTGATAGGAACGATGCACATTTTTATTATTTGGCATTTCTAGAAAAAAGATTGGAAGGTTACGAGGTTGAATATGGTACTAATGATGCATACATAAAGTGGGAAGGATATGTAATATCAAGATTTATTTTCCGTGGGAAAAGTATATATTTGACAATGCCACAAGAAAAGATTAAGTCAAACAATGGTGTTGTGCAAAGCAAGCTGCTCCATGAGTATTTAGAAGCTTTTAAGCTGAATGTTGAAGACTTCAAGTTAACACAACAGAATTTTATTGTGTATGATAGATATTCCGAAAAGGCTCGAAGAAAAATTAGTGCTGGTTTTGACAAGTATATGAAACTAATGGCTGAGAGAAAACTTGAAGAGAACAATTCAGCTTACTTAAAGATAAGTATAGATAATGCTTTTTCTGTTACAGAATTAAATACACTTATTTCTGCCTACAACAAATTGTATTCTTTGATTTATTGTATTTGTGAATATGGTTGTGACGAAGTAGAACAAATGGATATGGATGAAGTGCTTAACAGACATAGCATGGTCCTTGAAAGTATTAGCATTGGATCATCGGGATTTTGGGTAAGTGTTTTGTCTCAAGTAGTTGCAGCTGGAATTATTGCGATAGGGAAAGGCTTGCTGGAAAATAACGCTTCAGAGTATGCAACTAAAAAACAAGAATTAATTGATTTAGCAAATCAAAAAGGAGAGGATGTTGGAGAAAAGGTATATCATCTTACAGTGAGACTAGATGGTTTTTTGAGAATGAAGGAAGCTGGTAGAGTTCCTGATTCTATACTTGATACACAAATTAATTCACTTTATGAGGAGATAGCAAGATTACAAGGAACATCTCACATGGATATTTATGTTTAATATTTATAGCGTCTTGGGGCAATCCAAGGCGCTCTTTTATTTGCTAATCTTAAGAGTAGAAGTGAATATGATGCTTTGTATGAAGCCACATTATGTCGATTGGTTCATTTTGGTCGGCTGCTTTTTGCATGGAAAATATACCATTCTTATGATATAATCAGTGTAGGTTAGGATTACTAATCCTTAGTAGTAGGAATTTTCGTTTTACTACTATTTTTACTACTAACAGGTAGTTACAACTTGCTAAATTATGCTATAATTTGCCTAGTTGACAACCAAACAAGAATTTAACCATAATCCCGGAAATACCCGCAAAATACGGTATTTCCGAGCAAAAAGGAGCAAACAATTACTATGATAAAAGTATTATTCATCTGCCACGGCAGGATTTTTTTGGAGTTGTCGTAAAGCTAGGTGGGATAAGGGTTTAAGGGTGCTTTTTCGTGTTTTCGTAGCCCACTTTTAGCCCAGGAAATTTTTGTGCAAGTTGTATAGTAGTTGAAATGGTAGATTTTTAATGGATTTTGGAATGTGATTTGGTAAAGATAAGAGTGATGGATTAAGCCGGCGTCTGAGAGGAGGCCGGCTTATCTTTATTATCTGTATCGGCAAAAAAAGAAGAATAGATGCATAAATATCTGTATTTATTGCCGATAATGTGTTATACTATATGTAGTTTTATTGATTTGATTAATGACGGAGGAGAGTAAATGCGATACCTTTCAGTTAATGAGATTGCAAAAAAATGGAA
>SAMEA3663026__coassemble_364_pt1 | contig 29242 bp, 24 predicted proteins | sample SAMEA3663026__metabat2_low_PE_012 | metagenome-assembled genome bin SAMEA3663026 (sample SAMEA3663026) | pig gut metagenome | biome: pig gut; feature: pig-associated habitat; material: faeces | place: France | collected 2012
TTCTTTTTTCGTTCCCTTGGGTATGGCAAGCAGATTTCTTCCTCTATGCCCTTCCCTTTTTTCTCCCTTGGGTATGGCAGACAGATTTCTTCCTATATACCCTTCCTTTTCTCTTCCTCTTGGGCATGGAAAGCAAATTTCTTTCTCTATGCCCTTCTTTTTTCGTTCCCTTGGGTATGGCAAGCAGATTTCTTCCTCTATGCCCTTCCTTTTCTGCCCGTTTGGGTATGGCAGACAGATTTCTTCCTCTATGCCCTCCATTTTCTCGTTCCCTTGGGTATGGCAGACAGATTTCTTTCTCTATGCCCTTCCTTTTCTCTTCCTCTTGGGCATGGAAAGCAAATTTCTTTCTATATGCCCTTCCTTTTCTCTTCCTCTTGGGCATGGAAAGCAGATTTCCTTCTCTATACCCTTCCTTTTCTCTTCCTCTTGGGCATGGAAAGCAGATTTCTTCCTATATGCCCTTCCTTTTTTTCTTCCTTGGGTATGGCAGGCATAAAGCAAGAAAATGCTGAAGAAAGCTTTTCTCATTTCCTCAGCATTTTGATTGCATATTTATTTCCTCAACATTTTGATTGCACATTTATTTCCTCAGCATTCTGATTGCATATTTTTTATCATATTATTTGATAATTCAATTAATCTGTTTCGTCGCGTTTCTCCTTGCGCAATAATTTTTTATAACTACAATCAATTGCCAATGCACCAAGTGGTGCTGTCACAACAATTGCTAATACTGCAACCGTAAGTACGATATCTCCGCACGCAAGTCCCATACTAAGCGGGATCCCCCCGATTGCTGCCTGTACAGTTGCCTTTGGTGTATATGCCAGCATCGAAAACAGACGTTCCTTGCCACGAAAGCTTGTCCCAAGCATACATACAAACACACCGAGCATTCGGAATATGAGAGAGCCCACAATGACAAGTAACGCACCGCCTCCAACATTTCCAAGATACGATATATCAACGGTTGTTCCGACTAATACAAACAAGAATACTTCCGCAGCAACCCACAGCTTGTTATATTTTATTGAGAGGCGTTTTGCTACTTCTCCTCTATGCTTCTGCAAAGCGATTCCGACAAACATAACCGCAATTAACGCAGAAAACGTAATCGTTGTTGTAAGTGCATCCTCCGCTGCCACAAAAAGGAACGATGCCGAGAGTATTATCAATACCTTCACTGTATCCCTTATATGTACTTTTTCAAAATACTTCGCAAGTACAAATCCGGCAAAGAGTCCGATTGCTATCCCTAAAATAATCGAAACCGGTATATTTACAAAACGCATGACGGAAACCCCATCACCCTTTTCAAGACCAAGAAATGTTGTAAATAGGACAATCACATACACATCGTCGACCGATGCACCTGCAAGAATAAGCTGTGGGATACCTTCCTTTGTACCATAACCCTCTTCCATAAACTTTACCATGCGCGGAACAACAACGGCCGGAGAAACCGCTGCCAATACTGCGCCCATTATCGCCGCCTCAAGCAAACTTATATGGAGTACTGCCGGCGCAAGCAAAAGCATACCAAGAAGTTCAAAGGTCGCCGGCACAAAACACATCATAATTGCAGGACGACCGATTTTCTTGAGCCCCGACATATCAAGGCTAAGTCCTGCTCTTGTAAGAATGATTATAAGTGCTATTTTGCGAAGCTCAGCTGAAATATTTAGAATGGATGGATCAATAAAGTCAAGCACATGCGGTCCAAGCACAATTCCGGTTGCAAGCATTCCAATAAGTGCAGGAAGCTTACATTTGCGGCATACCCATCCGAGCGTCATTCCAATTATTAAAATCAAAGCAATACTAAGTAGCATTTGTTTTCCTCCGAATTTGAATTCAAAATTATTTTTATTGCCCCGCACCATAAATGTATAAGCAGTAAGAATTGCTTTGTCAGCAGTTCCTTGATTCCACCGCCGGCAAGGCCCCGCGCCACAAGGCCGCGGTAAAAAAAGCTGACAACTTCCGCGTTTTTATTATCGCAGAAGTCATCAGCTTTCTCAAGCGGTTTAAGTACAAAGTACTAAGGGAGAACATCATTCCCTAAAAGAATATCAAATTCTGTGAAATTAATTTCCTACACCCCAGGATGTAAAGTCTTCCCAAAAGTCACCACCTGTAAAATAATCGTATGTATCAGAAACGCCGGATGTAAAATCTGACCACGCCTCGCCACTTGATACATAGTCGTATGCATCCGTTGCAATATTTTGAACATCATTCCATGCCTCTCCGCTTGCTACATAATCATATGCATCGTAAGCAACTGCCTGTGCATCACTCCACGCTTCTCCACTTGTTACATAATTAACAGCACTATTAATGTCGGAAGACATTTGACCACTTATCACATAATCAGCTGCTGCCTGTCCATATTGATAAATTGCAGAATTACTCATATCAGCTGATAGAACAAGCGAAGCACCTCCTGCACCAAGACCAATTCCTGTATTAACAACAATTTGTCCATCATGCATGTATGCAAATACTCCCTCGCCAACATCCCCGGCACTTACTGTCGCACCTGCTGATATATCAATACCTGCTATACTAATTCCTGCTGATCCTGTACCCGTTAAAATTGCAGCATCAGCCACCTCGCCAACGAAGAAGTGAGGATTAAAATGTCCATCCTGATCAAGCAGACCAAAATCCACACCCGCACCTGCTTCAGCAGAACAAAGTGTAACACCTTCTGTAGTGAAGAAATTAAGGAAATCGAATCCATAACGTTGAGTGTCTGTATAACTAAATGCCGTAGCAGAACCATATGCCCCTGCTCCTGTTTCTGTCCATGTGTTACCGGCACCTCCATGAATCACAATATCTCCAATTCGAATGTCATACTGTCCCTGATGAAAATCATTAAAATTAATTGTTGCTATATCATGAAGCTCAATAAACTCCCCATCAAGATAAGCTGCAAACTGCGGATTAATATTACCATCTGCATCAAGAAGTCCGGCCTGTACTAAAGCATCAACATTGTACTCCCCGATTGTTAATGTATTGTTACCCGAAAGCCAATCCAGGAAATTAAAGTTTCCATCTAAAGAGAACACGGAGCCTTCACCGGAGAAAAATGCAAACGCTTCCGGATTAAAGTTTCCATTCTCGTCAAAAAGCTGTGCATAGCCGTCTGAATAGAAATTTTCAAAGTTAAAGAGTGACGCTGTAAGATCAACACCAATTGCTCCACCTAAACCTTCAAACTCAATCAATTCAAACTCCGGAAGACCAATCAATCCCTCAATCAATCCCGTATAGGCCTCAATCCAGCCATTTACACCATCAATAAATCCCGTAATGCCATCAACAGCCCCCTGAACGATCTGGTCAATAATAAACTGTAGAACTTCACCCTGAATTGCTGCCTCTGTAAAAAGATATTGTCTGCCTATACGTGTAAGGGCCTCTGACAACGCATCAACTTTCATTTTGTGCTTCTGCAATCTTCCCTCAATTGCAAGAATATTTGCACCAACTGCTGCAAGACCAATCGGTCCAAGTCCTGCCGCAACTGCAGCTACCTTCAACTGTGTCGCAGTAATACTCGCTGCAACATCATCTAAGCGTGTAGCTTGCGCTTTTAAGTTGTCCGGAATAACATAAAACTCTGCCATACCTACATCCTCCATCTATACAACAGAAAATACGTTCAAATTACTTCTGTATAGAATATTATCACAAGCACACAAATACCAGTTTTTTTCTTGACGAACGACCAATTTTATCGGATGAATAACCAGTTTTATCGGATGAACGACCAGTTTTCTTTGATGAATGACCAGTTTTTTAGAAAAAAATCAAAAATATTTTTTTATCATTAATTCATTGATTGCACTGCCGGCAGGGTCCCGCGCCACAAGGCCGCGGTATATAACAAAGATGCGCCAAGCGTAGCATCTTTTGTTACATCTTGGCGCAATTATTATAAAATAACCCTATATGTTTCTTTTTATATTAGCTCAAAAATTCCTTGTAAAATTCAGCGTAATCTTCTCTCTTATCTTTTGTGAACTGAATCGCTGATCTTGGATGCTGATTGAGAAGTCCTGTCATGAGGTATTGAAGATCATAACCCCAGACAATACCATCCTTCTTCAGCTGGATCACGTAATCCTCAATAAACTTGAATACCGGAAATACGTTGTACTTTGGATTCTTCAAAAATCCAAGAAGAAGCTCCATCGCACAGTTACCCGCGCCACGTCCCATGGAATTGTAGGTAGCATCTAACCAATCAACACCGTCACCACATGCCTCGATCGTATTCGCAAATGCAAGCTGCTGATTGTTATGTGCATGAATACCAAGCTTCTTATTGTACTTTGTCGCCGCATTCATGTATAAATCAACGACACGTGCCATTTCCTCCGGGTATATTGATCCAAAACTGTCTACAATGTAAATACAATCGACCGGTGTCTGTCCAAGCATCTCAAGTGCAGCCTTAATATCTGTCTCCTGCGCGTTGGAAATCGCCATAATATTACATGATGTCTCATAGCCCTTCTTTGCAGCATCCTCAATCATATCGATTGCCTCCGGCATCTGGTGAATGTATGCTGCAACACGTACAAGATCAACAGGGCTGTTTACCTTCTGGTCAAAATCATTCTTATCATGTCTTCCGATATCTGCCATAATGGCAATCTTTAAATCTGTGTCATTGTCGCCAACAATTTCACGAATATGTTCATCACTGCAAAATTTCCATTTGCCAAACTTCGACTCATCAAATACCTTCTTTGATGCACGGTATCCCATCTCCATATAGTCAACGCCTGCTTCAATGTTTGTCTTATATAAATTCTGAACGAACGCATCTGTAAAATAGAAATCATTCACAAGACCTCCATCACGAAGTGTTGCGTCTACGACTTTGATACTTTTTCTAAATCCGAGTAAATGTTCAATCTGTTTCATAATACAAGTTCCTTTCTTCTTTCACACTTTACCGCGTTGAAGTGACAAACACTAATATAAACGATTTATTATCATTCGTCAACTACTTTTTTAAAAATTATTCTCCTTCTTAAGAGCTTCAATCCATGCATCATAAAGCGCCGACAATTCTTCCTTCGGGTAGCATTCATTTACAATTTGATACATTTCATTGAATCGTTTATTACATGGCATATAGCCACCACATACCTTTAATACATGATCATCTTTTCCATATACCGTAAGTGTTCTGCTATAGCCATCACACACATTCTCATCCAATTCCGGATCCAACGTATATAATTCTTCCAAATCAATCGACTTCTCAACTTTGGCATATTTTTCCGGGTCAACCGGTAGCGTGTCAACAAGAACCATTCCTGTCATTGTTCGACCGTCGTATTCCGGCATGTAAAACTCAATTGTTCCATTTTTACAAAGACGCACCTGTCCTGAAATACAATCATAAAAATCGCCCCAGCCGCCTCCACCGTAATTCGAGGATACGAGGTAACGGTCACTAAATTCCGGAAGTGGCTCCATTGACGTTTCAAAAGCTTCCTTCATCCGATTCCCACATGCCGTAAGCGAACACACCATTATTAAAATAATTATAATGCAAATACATTTTTTCATAAATACCTCCCGCAAATACAGCATCCTCTATTTTTAAACAAATTTCTAAATATTCTGTATGCCGTCTGATAATTATACGAACAGCATGTAAATATCTATGGAAACATTTTTATTTATTCAATGTTTATCCGATTTTTACAATCTTCCACTCATTATTGATTTTCTTACATTGCACGTTCGCCGCAAACATAAACGTGTACGAATGAATATAATCCTTGAGCATTTCTTTGCACTCGTCCGGATTTTTATCTTTGAATGCTTCCGGTTCGAAATGAGCGGGAAGTTCTTCAAGTGCATCCTTCGTTGAACACTGATAAAAGCAAGTCTCAACAATTGCAATGTCTTCATCGACATCCACATTATATATATCAACAAAAAACTGTTCGTTGCTAAGCTCTATGCACGCCGTAACATAAGCCGGTGTGTCATTTGTTATTTCAATTGAATACTCACGGAATATCCACGAACCCTTCTTTCCATCCTCCAATATGCAATAGCTGTCGGCTGCATCGTAATCCCCGCGATTAATTGCTTCCTGGTAATTTGTAAGAACTGTCTCCACCTCATGCTTTGCATCCTTATCCGGGTCGCTGCAGCTACACATCATAAACAGCATAGCAACAAACAAAACGGCTATGATTAATCTATTTTTCATGGAAAACTCCTTTCTCACATTCTCTAGGGACGTAGCTTCTGTCACGACCATTGGCACTTTGTCCTGCATTTTTCCGTTGTCAGTAAAAAATCGACCATTTTACCTGCGATTTGTTGTAATGCAACACAACGCGTTTCTCGTATCCGAATACGTTAATCCTGCAATCATAGCGCAAAATATTCGTCGTCACTACAACTTTGCTTGGAAGCCTGGTCTCCTCGCTGCTCAATTCTCTATATGATTTAATTGTGTATGTCTGCACAACCTTGTCCTCATCCTGCAGTCGGATGCGAAGCGGTATAATCGTTCCATCCTTATTGTGCTGACAAATAACGTCTATAACATTATTCTGTTCCATAAGCATCACCCAAACAAAAATATGTACCATTATATTAGAACATACGTTCTGTTTTGTAAATAGTTATTTTATGGAACGACCCGGTTATTCCTTCATCATGCCCAACAGTTTATCATTAAAACCGGCTGCAATTTCTTCGTAATCCATGTATGCAATGCTTGTATCAAGTTCCCTATTCCATGTATCAAGAAGCACATCACAAAATGTCTTTGCCCCTTCACATTCCGTAAGCAAAATTGCCGGAAACAGGAAATAAATCATAAACAAGCTAAGATCCCGTTTTCTCGCTTTGCTTATCCTTCCAAATCTTGTGTAACCCTTTTTTACCTGTTGCACAAATTCAAGCGAAGCATCCTCATAGCTGTGCGCTGCGATTGTTTGTATCAATGTGTCATTCCACTTTTTACGGAATAAATTCATGTTGTATTTATAGTCATCCTCATTAAACCGCTTCAAAAAATAGTCGCAGTCCGAAAAAATTTCCTTTCCATGTTTTTGCATAAAACTACCTTCCTTGCAAATTTTAATTTATAAAACCTTATCATATGTGCACAATCTGTGCAATGAAATCTTCTGTACTTTTCCGTTGTTGTTTGTTATTATTGTCTTAATTCAATCGTACGTATTCGTACTGATAATATCTGTTCGAAACGAGGTTATAAAATGAGACTTTGTATTGCAGTATCTCCATGCAGAGCTTGAGGAACTGTTTGGAGATTATGATATAATCCTCACTCTGCTATAAATGATTTAAATTCATTTGATAGGGAAAGGGCTCCGGTGCAGCAGTTGCCATGTTTATCTTTGGCGTCATCGGAAGTTTATTCTGCCTTGTTGTCGGAATGAAATTGAATCAGTATTCGTATTCAGATGATTAACAATCAAAAATGTGCATAACGGAGATTTGAACAATCTCTGCTATGCACATTTTTCATTTACAACGCTATCTTATTTCGCTGGAGCCATCTGCCGTTCTTGAAGGCATATATTTTGCCATTAATCGTATACTGACCATTGTAATATACCTTTCCGTTTGCTGCCACATATGCCCAATCATCACCGGCAGAATCGCCTAATTTCTTCCAACCACTGCTTCGATCAACTTCTCCTTTGGAATTTACGTAATAGAAATCCAAGCCAATTCGGATAATCCTGTTTTCAGTCAGAATGTTTTCTTCGAAATAGTACTGTTTACCATTAATCATACGCAAACCATCGACAAGGTTATAATTTTCAAAATAAACATATCCCTTATCCGTTAATACCCAGCCTGTTTTCATTTTCACATTTCCGGTTACAACTCCACTGCTATCTGTCTTGTATACTTTATCGTATATAAAAACATAACCTGTTTTCATGCCCGCATCCAGTATATATGACTTGTTGTTAACAGAAACATGACCGTATTTACATTCATACTTCTCATCAAAATAATACCATATGCCGGATATTTTTTTCCAACCGGTATACTTTGCCCGCTTTCCGCTTGACTCATAGTAATAAGATCCGACGAAACAGTCCTTTAGCATTTCCTTCTGTGGATTAAAATAATACCATTCTCCGTCAATTAGACTACTACCTTCAACGAGATAGCCATTCTGAAAATAATACCAGTTGGAGTTCTTATAAACCCATCCATTTCTTGTGTTGGCCTCTCCCTGATAATTGCCTTTATTGTCGAACCAATAAGCCTTGCCATCAATATAATGAAAGCCTGCTGCCGTAACTCTGCCCTCAAAATAATACCACTTTCCGCCGACTAACATCCACTCATCACATGCAAGCGAACCATCTGCTTTTGCAAGAGAATATCCGGCGTATCCATCATGATTATACAATTCAATCCACTTGTTATATACACAGTTTCCAAATTCATCTACATAATAATACTTTTTGGTCACTTTATCATATACCTCAGTATCACGCTGTAGGATACCTCCGCTAATATACTGCTTTCCAAGCCATCCGGTATATGCCTTTCCATTTTTGTAATAAGCCTCTTTCCCATTTGAATAATACCATCCGCTCGCTTTGCTGTCTCTTATGGAAAGTGCACCGTCCGAACCAAATGTAAGGAACTGTCCGTTTACATTTCTTGTGCCTTTACACATGATGTTGGATTCAAAGAAATAAACTTTTCCGTCAATCATCTGAACACCATCAACAAGGTCTCCCTTTATATTGGCATAATACCAATTTCCTTCATAGAAAATCCATCCGGTCTTTTTCTTTCCGGTAGCGTCATAAATGGAATTATCTATTTTCCTGTCCTTTGTTGTCAGCATTCTTCCGCACGAATCAAAGATGTAATCAATTCCATCGATTCTATGCATTCCTTTATACAATTCTCCGTTATAGTAGTACCAATCATTTCCATACTTAATCCAGCCCTGATTTTCGTTCGTAAACTTTTTGATCAGTACACCGTCTGCAGCGAAAAGATAAACGGTATCATCCTCTCTTATTACATCTCCGGATAGTTTTGCACCGTTTGAATCAAATCCATAAACGGTACCATCGATTGTACAAACTCCTGTCGCTAACTTGCCTGACGAATACGCATAGCAACTTGTTCCATCCCATCTGTGAACCCATGTATTCACCATCATTTTACCGGCAGCATCAAACGCATAATACGAACCGTCAATACTTCTATATGTATCCTTTTCAAGATATCCATTCCTATAATAATACCAGGCGCCGTCTGATTTGTACCAACCTGTAAAAGGCTTACCATCCCTGATATATTGCTCGTCACTAACAGATTTATACGGCGTAAGCACACCTTTCGCATCCGCAGCATATCTATTTCTATCAGCCCATACCCAGTTGTTGACTACAAGCCTTGGGTTAAGATAATATTGTTTTCCTCCCTCTGTATATAAGCCGGTTTTTAATGTTCCATCACTATTTACAAAATACCATCCGCCAAGTAATCGATTCCATCCGTATTTTGTTATGACAGCACCCTTCACATCCAATGCATAATATGTTGCATTATCATAATCATAATAGATTTCATCAGAAAGCATGCATCCATCTGCGTCTAAAAAATAATCCTTTCCTGCACTGGTAATTTTGCAATCACTCTGAAATTTGCCATCTTTTAGGAAATACCATTCTCCTGCATACTTGTACCAACCATCTGTCGTAGTGATTTTTGTAGCGATACCCTTGTTGTCCACTACATAGCTTCCTTCCTCAAAGGATACAACTCTGTTTCTGAGAAGTTCACCATCGATAACCGCATATTTCTTTCCTCCACTTTCGACAATACCGGTTGCGCCAATCCCCTCTTCTCCGTAGTAGTAATCACCTTCCCATGCATTTACCACTAAGGTGCCATCCGATTTTGCAGAAAAATAGCATGTCTGTCCGTTGTATGTCGTCTTAAATCTTCTGTTTTTTATCATTCGTCCGGAAGAGTCAAAACCATAATATACATTATCAATCTTTTTTACACAATTCTTCGCAAGCGATTTGTCAACGTAATACCATTCACCGCCCACCTTCGTCCAAGCATTATAAGCAAGTTCGTGTGCATGCGAATCAGCGTCCACTATATATCGCTTGCCGGCGCATACATATTTACCCGCAGTATATACCTCGCCTTCCTTTGAAAAAATATAAGAAAAACCGCCGATTTTATATTCACTGTTTACAACACGCTTGGCGCTATTATCATAATAATATTTTCCGCTCGGAGACCATGTATTTCTCAGAAGCTTTCCATTTTGTAATGCCTCGTAATAAGCTTTGTTTCCATCTGCATCCGAAATGTCAAATATTTCATCCGTTCTCATGACGCAGTAACTGTCAAAACCATAGTAGTATCCATTAATCATGCGAACTTCATTCTTTAACAACACACCATCGACGGAATAATACCATCTTCCATCGACATTATACCAGCCGGTTCCCTGAACCTCTGTTAAATTTCCTTTTTTGTCTGCTAAGTAATAACGATCCCATTCATTATTCACTTTCGTTACATAATAAGTACTTACACGAAGTTGCCCTTGATAATCAAATGCATATAGTTGATTATCAATCGTGTATAGACCCAATTTCGGATAACTTCCATCAGCATAATAGTAATACCATTTACCATCTTTGTAGACCCAATTTCCGCTACTCTTAGTTTCCATTTGATTAGCCTCGTTCACAACAAGGACATCCGGATAATCTACCCGGCTTTGTGTCAACGCATCACCGAACATCGGACTGGTAATTACCGGAATCGCTAATCCCAAAATAACGTTTCTTAGTACTTTCATAATCATCTTCCTTTCAAGTGTCGTGGTACTTTCGTTCAACTGTCTCTTTATAAATTATTTTATTCGCAATTTATCTGTTGTCAATAGTTTTGAGATTCAAGTTGCATGCTTGCGATTCAGATTACATGCTTGCGATTCAGGTTGCATGCTTGTGATTCGGGTTGCATGCTTGCGATTTAGGTTGCATGCTTGTGATTCAGGTTGCATGCTTACGATTCAGGTTGCATGCTTTTGATTCAGGTTGCATGCGTGTGATTCAGGTTGCATGCGTGTGATTCAGGTTGCATGCTTGCGATTCAGGTTGCATGCTTATGATTCAGGTTGCACCCGGGTAAATCAAGATACCTGGTTGAAAATCATGAGACACCCGGGCAAGTCAAGATATCTGCTTAAATCGAAATTTCACTGACTCTGTAAACGCAGCCGCGGCATAATTATGGTGATTTTGGATTTTGTTTTGAGGATTTTGGGGGTTATTTTGGAAATTTTTTGTTTATATTTTGGGAAATTTGGGTATATTTATTAGATTTGCTTTTCCATGTGTTGTGGTCAAGTATTTTTGTAACACTACGACCTAATTTTTGCCACAGGGCTTATGCAGCCCCATAGCGTGCCTCGAATGGCGTTTTGTAATTATTATAAGAATGCGGACGCACATGATTATAGTGTACATACGCGAATTCTTCGACAGCAGTATAGAGTTCTTCTTCAGTATGATAATAATGCTGATAGATTAAGTCATTCTTCAAAGTGTTAAAGTATCGTTCCATTGGAGCATTATCATACGGATATCCGGCTTTACTCATACTTTGAGAAATGCCAAGGCTTTCACAGAACTCGGTATACTCTTTCGATGTATACTGGCTTCCCTGATCTGAATGTACCAAGAGTTTGCTTAAATCGATTCCAGGTTGAGAATCAATTGCTTTTTGTAAGGTTCTCTTTGCAAGATCAGCCGTGATATTCCTGTCTGTAATGCTGGCTATTACACTCCGGTCATGAAGGTCAATTATTGAACAATTATAGCGTTTGCTTCCGTCAGTAAGGAATAGGTAGGTGAAATCAGTACACCATTTCTGATTGATGCTATCAGCTGTAAAGTCCTGATTCAGCTTGTTTTCAAAAACTTTATGTGCAGTACCATGCTCATAGTTTTCTTTTCTCTTGCGGGAGACGGAATACAAATGCAATTCCGTATTCATGTATTTATGAACTGTAAGACGGCTTACATCATAGCCTTTCCTTATCAGATAAGCATGAATGGTACGGTATCCATCCACACCACCGTGAGAGTGATAGATTTCACAAATGGAAGATTTGATTTCATTCTTGTGCCTGTGATAATCAGCTTTTCGATTTTTCAAGTAATTATAGTAAGCATTTGGAAAGATGTTGAATTTCTTCAACAGCCATCTTAGTCCGAATTCAGGACTATATTTTTGAATAAATCGATAAGCCTCTAATCGATTTCCTTCGCAAAGAATGCCGCCGCTTTTTTTAAGAAGTCATTTTCCTTTTGTAGCTCTGCAAGCTGCTTCTTCAGCTTAAGATTCTCTTTCATATAATCGTAATCGGCTTGGGCTTCTTCGTTAGTTTGGCATTCTGAGCGGAACTGGTTGGTCCAGTTAGAAATACTTGCATGTGATACACCGTATTCAGCTTCAAGACTTTTGAGGGATCTTCCCTCTTCAAGATGAAGACGGACTATCTTCTTCTTAAATTCTGTTTCATAATGTTGACTCATTTGTAACATACCTCGTTTCCTCCTAATATTATATCTTATTAGGTCGAGGTGTTACAACTTTAGTTTAGCACAACATATCTCGATATAAACAACGGAAAGGATAATATTTATGGCGTTCAGAACTCTTGAAATCAGTAACGAAGCGGAAATACATATTAAGGATGGGCAGTTAGAAGTAACCAATATAAATGGTATAGCATTTATACCTATAGAAGATTTGTCAATTATTATGGTTCATGGGGCAAATATACGATTATCAACAATGGACATATCTATTCTTTCACAGAACAAAGTGGCAATTGTAACGCTAGATGAAAAATATCTACCTACTGCTATAGTTCTCCCCTATGAAGGTAACGCAAGACAATCTATGTTAATGCACGCACAAGTTAATACATCTGAAGAAAAGTATAAGAAATTATGGGTTAACATTATAAAGCAAAAAATAAGTAACCAAGCAAGGGCTCTTTCTATTCTCGGAGTTGAAGGTGCTGAAACTATTGCTACCTATATATCTCAAATAAATATTGACAATGTTGACTATATTGAAGCACTTGCAGCAAAGGATTACTTTTCATATTATCATTCCGGACTTAACAGAAGAACCGAGGACCCAGTAAATAGTCGCCTAAATTACGGGTATGCTATTGTGAGAAGTTCCATTGCAAGGAGCTTGGTAACTGTCGGCTTTCATCCAACTTTCGGAATTCATCATTCCAGCCAGATAAATGCCTTCAATCTGGCTGATGATTTAATAGAACCTTTTCGTGCAATTGTTGATGTAGTCGCTCACAATAATATTAGCTCCAATGTAATACTAAATAAAGCTGAGCGAAAAGAATTAACACATACGCTTCACAATGCCTGTATAGTAAACGGAGTAAAAACCAATGTCCTATCTGCTATTGATATGACCTGCGAAAGCTTAAAGAGAATAATACTTGATAAATCCAACGAGGAGTTATGTCTTCCAACAGTATTACCTGTTGAAAGTATGGAGGGAATCACGGAATGAGATTAATAGCTATATTAAGTCCAACAAATAAGTGGGGAACAAAAACAGAATACACAAAACTTAGAAAATTTTTGCAGAAGGATGGATATATTAGAATTGCTCCTGAGGTTTTTATGCGTATTGTTACAAACAGAAAAGCATCAGAAAAGCACTACAGACGTATTGAACAATTCGCACCTAAAACAGGAACCGTCAGACTTCTACGTCTTACCGAGAAGTAATATCAAAATATCTATATGGTATCCGGTGAAACTGATTATCAAGAAAAAACAGTTGGTAGCAATTGTCATATTTTGTTATAATTTTCAATACAGAAAACTAGTAACTACATATTGTATATATAACGGTTTGCTGATACTAGATGTAATGGTTGAACAACCCTCCAAAAATGGTGTATCGTTCAACTTTGCCGGAACAAATGGATACATAACCGATTTAAATCTTGAAAAAGCAGATAATGAATTCAGCACCGACTCAGATCCATTAATGTATGAAATGATACAAAATGAAACGCCTTTTCAATTCGATATCCACGTTGCTGACTATACAGAATTAGCCGGTAGCTACATAAATACGAAATATCAAGGCAACAGTGCAATTCCAAACGGAATGAGTGTCATAGAGTTTGAACAGTATTTGATGGACTCCGAAACGGTATACCCTGTTCAAATTACAAACTTTGATTGTATGGAACATCAGTAAAAAACGCTGTTGCCGCGAAAAGGAGGGCACAGCATTATGTTAAAGGAAATGGAAGTAATTTGGAACAAGTTTTAGTATCATTCTTCCGTCAATAAGTAATTGCAATTATCTTTACAGAGGTTTATAATCTCTTTCGTATATTTACATTTCATGATTCGGTGGTTTCATTCGAAATTCATGAAGGATATATCATGTAAAATCATTTGGAGGCAAGGTATTTATGAAAAAAAGATTTTTGACGGGTGCATTATGTCTTGCAATGGCAGCATCTTTATTTGGATGTGGTAAGAAGGAGGCAGAAAGCACACAAGCTCCTTCCAATCAGGAACCCGAGACAACGGAAGAAATTGTTTCTTCATCCAGTGATCAAGAAAGAGCTCAAAAACATATGCTTTTTACGATTGACTATTCGGAGGAAGCCGTTTTGGAAGCTCCGGAAAATGCGTATTTGTATGAAGATAAATTGACACTTCCAATTGGGTATGAGGATTTGTTAGATTATCAGACAAGTTCTCATGAGCACGTAAATGGCGACGAAGGTCCTATTAAGACTTATTCGGTTGCAGACTTCCTTGAGGAAGAAGGAGAATATGAAATTAGTTATGAAACCTTTATAAACCTATATGACAAGAGTTACACATCGGTAGCAGATGAAGGCGGTGTATATATGCCATCTTTAAACATTGGTAAAGATGATGTAACAATGACACAGAACGAATTGATGAAGCAGGGAATCTGGTATTTAGATGAACGTCTTGATTTTCCTAATACTTTTGGTATTGATCAGGATACCGTGCAAGCAGAGATGGATATGTATTCTATTGAAAACGAGGAAGAATACTATCTTAAGAAAATGATTAATCGTTTTGGCAATCCAAACTATTTGCACATTACCTCCTTCGATCATACAGTGGAAGATGAAATGGATAGTTTAATTCATCCAACCGGAAACGACGGCACATTTGCAATGTCGTTCATCACGTATGGCTGGATTTTTGATGAATACTCCTTAATTGTATATACATCGGATATCACAAATATTCATTCGGATGGAGAATATACAGCCTATATGGACGAGCCATCCCTTATTTATATTCCATCCGGCTATGGTGATTTCAGTGAAAAATATGGTGAAAATCAGTTGACAGAATTTCTCCAAAAGAGACAGGAAATGTTTGGCGAGCTCCCATTATATGAAAGACAGGAAGAAAAATTTGAAGCTGTTGCGGGAACAGAAACAGAAGAAACAACAGCAACCCAATCGGATGCAGAGTCTGAAAACATTCCGGAGCTTGACTTCTCGGAAGAAGCAAATGCCTGCTACGTTTATGTAGACGACTGTTTCCAAATCGGAGACCACTTTAACCTAAATGGTGAAGTGAAAAAAGGCGAGTTACATCTGGATGATGAAGTTTATCTTCAATTCTCAGACGGCAGAGTCGTGAGTGGTAAAATCATCTGGCTACAGCAGTACCGCGAACCGATTGATGTTGTGAAGGAAGGCGAGCAAGCCGGTATCGAAGTTAGCGGTGTCACAAGGGACGATAGCGACTTCCTTCGACCTTCGATAATTATTAGAACGAATTAAAATGATACCATTCCATATATTTTCTAATTGAATGACATATCGGAAATCGTTTCCGATTCACTTTCCAAGTAGATTAAATACCAGACCGTTTGAGAAATCAAGCGGTCTTTTCAGTTTAAAGATGCTTTAACTGCCCTACTCCACCACCTGCCTGACTGTGGTTCCCTCCTCGACGATATCGTTTCCGATAATTTCTATAGATATTAAAAAAATATTTAAAAATTTATTCAAAAAACCCAATGAAAATATGATTTATTCTATCTATATAATGGAAAACATACAATAATATCCATTTCATAACTGTATGTGTTATTATAATGGATATGCATCAGATTTTAGGAGGATAATATGAAGAAACAGACACTTAAAAAAACCGCATGTACAGTCGCAGTTGCGATGGCACTCACAGGTCTCGTCGGTTGTGGAAAGAAAGAGGAAAAGAATACAACACAAGAAGCAACCGAAACTACTACAACAGAGGCTGTCAATGATTCAGAGACATCGGAGGTTTCTGATGCGACGGAAGATGCGAACATCGAAGCTGTTGACATTACACAATATCCGTGGGTATTGAGTCATGAATTTTCAGATGCGGAATATCTCACACTTCCGGAGGGTGCAGATTTTTGTGGTATTCCTCTCCCGATTACAAAGGAAACACTGAGCAGCATGCCATACGGTAATAGTTTATTTCCTTCCATTGATGCTGCCAGAGCCGAACCCGCAAACAGAGTATATTTAAAAGTCGAGGATAGTGCGTACCCTACATTAAACTTTGACGTAGAAGGTATGACAGTTGGCGAAGTGTTTGATACGAATCAATATTTTATGGATGTTGCATATCTAAACTATACAAATTTCGGTTTTAGTAAGGAAGATTTCGTTGCATTAAAAAATGCTCATGACTTAAAAGAGCAGGAAATCTACCTTGATATTATGACCACAATGTATGGCACGCCAAACTATTTTAGATATTTTGCAAGTGACACAGATGTTAAGACATTGATCTATAATATGATGAATCCTGAAAATGCCAGCAACAATTTGAATAATACCTCTACCTATACATTTATTGTAGGCTGGCAGTTTGAAGACTTTGGAATTTCCGCTTATTTCGCTGAGTCGGGATGTGTCACCGATAAAGACTATTCTACAATGTTTGGTTCGAATATGAGTATATACTATTATCCAATAGAATCAGGTACGCTTGAAGATCATTATCAAGAGACATATGGGGAAAACATCGTTTCAGAGCTTATAGCTGAGAGAAAAAATGCGTTCGGCGATGTCGAATTTCTGGGACCGGATCCAGCTGTACAGGAACTTGTTTCTAACAGAGCAACCCCATCGGATGCTGCCACATCTTCGGGGACAACCGATATAAACGAATAAAGGATGATTTTGAATATGGAAAATATGAACGAATTAGTGTCACGTGTCATAAGCGGTGACAAGCAGGCATTTGAAGCAATCTATCAGGCTACTTATCGGCATGTGTATTATACCTGTATGAGCTTTCTCAAAAATGAGCAAAATGCACAGGATATCATGCAGGATACATATATCACAGCCCTTACACATATGCAGCAGCTTGCAAATCCGGACAGGATTCTCGCCTGGTTAAACCGCATAGCGGTCAATAAATGCAAAGCTTTTCTGTCAAAAAATATGCCGGAGGAATTTCGGGAAGAAATAATTGATCGCGATGTATTAGAAGAAAATGATAATTTCCTGCCTGAAAATTATGTGACGAACAGCGAAAAGAGAAAAATCGTTTTGGAGATTATGCAGGAGGAGCTTTCGGCTGTACAGTATCAGACAATCATTCTGTACTACTATGACGAGATGAGTGTCTCAGAGATTGCAACATGCATGAATTGTCCGGAGGGAACCGTAACCTATCGTCTGTCCAGTGCGCGAGGAAAGATAAAACGCGCGGTGCAGGAATATGAGGATACCAGCGGCGTGAAGCTATATTCTTCCGGTGCGGTTCCTCTCCTCACAGCTATCTTTATTGCAGATGCGGAAAAGATTGTGATTCCAAATGTACTAAGCAGTATTTTTGCATCCGCGGGGGCTGCTGCCGGCGTTGCCGCCGGGGCTGTTACCGGTACTACCGCCGGTGCAGTTTCTTCTTCCGCCGGTACAGCAAGCGCAGTTTCTGTTGCATCAAGCGCAGGAATGACTGCAGCTAAAAAAGCATCCAAGCTTGGTTGAACAACCCTCCAAAAATGGTGTATCGTTCAACATACATTGACTAATCATACTGCTATTGCTAATATATCTATTAGTAAATATAAGGGAGGCATTATATGCGCAAAAAATTTTTATATGGAACTATGTGTATTGCATTATCTTCCATGCTGATCGGTTGTGGCAGTGATTCTGGAAATAATAGCAATGTAAGTAGCAATACTCCGACAACACAAGAATCTTCTATAACCAGTGACGTAAACACTGATGTAGACTCTGCTATATCTAGTGAGTCTAATGAATCATCAACTCCAGTAGAGTTTAAAGATGTTTCATCAATGTCTTTTGATGATGCTGTCAGCTATCTTGATACTTTACCCGAAAGTTCATCTTCTGTGTTTGAAATCATGGAATATGGTAACGTCGATGACACTAATCACATTTTAGCCGAAGGTGAATGCATAATTACCAAATACAACGGCAACGAAAAGATAGTAGTTGTCCCAGAAACTATTAATGGATACAAGGTAGTCGGACTTGGTCCATCTGCTTTTCAGCTATCAGAAGAACTGACTGCTGTTAAGCTTCCTTCCACGACAAGATATATCAAAGCCTATGCGTTTGTAGGTTGCGGTAAACTTTCTATTGTTTCAGGTCTTGAAAATGTTGAAATTTTAGAAGACGCTTGCTTTAGTACAGGAAGTTCGCTCAGAGTAAAATTTGGAGACAAAATCACTGAAGCTTCTTATTCCTTTTACACTGGTCATGGTGAAGTATATGTAAAGAGAGGTTCTCTCCTTTCGGATCAAGATAGATTTGGGCAATATGAAAACGATACTAGCATTGTTTTTCAAGTAATTTTTTATTAATAATTTATTAATTTTTTAATTTAAATCGTCCCCAACTCAGCAATGTCGAGTTGGGGACGATTTTATCATATTATGCATTAATAACCACGCGAAACTTCTATAGAATACTTGTTCCACCCACTTGCATCAGAAAGATTTCCCGTATAGTCACTAGCGAGTGGCAGATCAAGCATAAGCGGCTCAACCTTTAATTCAGTTGTAAAAGTAAACATTGTCTTCGCCTTGGATAGATCATATTTGCTATTACCCGTAACTTTTTTCATATTTTCCTGAATAAGCAATCCCATTCTATAATACGCTGCCTTGGATAAATTGCTGGTTGTTTTGTTAAAAGCGCAGAACAAAAACATAAACATATAATCCGAATAGCTCATAGCAAAAGATCCACCCGAAGCCTTATTATCATCAGGCTTAGGACTTACCTTAGTACCTGACGGCGATGGTATGCTGTATGCCCATTCTGTATGATCCATTTTGTATACAGAAAGCTTTAACCCCTTATTCAAGACTTGCATATCATGTACTGATTCCAATGCAGTTAACAACGCTATTATGACACATTTTGTTACTGGTGGAGGAATAATGCCTGAAGTTAAGCTAGCCACCAAATTAGCAGCAATTTCAATACTCTCTGCTGTGGCATTTTTGGTTGGATTATAAAAATTCACGAAAGCGGATGCTATATTAAATGCATATCTCAATGCATAGATAGAATTATATGCTTTCTTAAGATTATCCTTATTTTTCCCACCATATAGTATAAATTCAATTTCAGCATTATAAGCAGCATTGTTTGATGAATTAATCAGATGATTTGTCAAAGACTTATTATAAGTATATTTCTTATCCTCATTTTTCCATTCCGATTCAAGGCTTGAATATATCTCATCACAATTAGCAAGTGTAATTTCTCCATTATAGGAAGCTGCTTTACGCTCATATACAAATGTCCTATAACTAAACATATTCATCGCATAAACAGTTGCATATATTGTATCTCGCGCAGCATTACCGTTTAATTGAATAAGATCACCTATACACGATGCAAATGTTGTAATAATATCAGTATCAGTAAATTTGGTACCTGTATACTTCGTAGCTTTAATATTTGTTCCTACGTTTAGCTTATCCGAATCAGTCTCTCCCTCCTTCTTTTTCGCTTCAGCATCCTTATCGTAGCCACCAAGTTCATTATCCATATCATCAACATTATTCTTCGCATCTTCTAGATTTAACTTTTTGTATTTCTCCTCGAGCGATGCGTAATATTTGTCATCCGCTGCTGTCAGTATCAGCTTACAGGTATCCGAATCAAGGCCAGTAAGACTGATTACTGGATCAGTTTTCGGACTAAATAATGATGTGAAGATTTCTGTGGCTTTCTGGTCAATAGCTGCATTTGTCATCGCATCAGACGGTTTGCAAAATGATCCTTTGAACTTGTTATAAAAAGTTGTGAAGTCTTTTAGTTGAACAACCCTCCAAAAATGGTGTATCGTTCAACAGTCGAGATTTTTGATTTACTGCTTCCAAAAAGAAAAAAACACCTGCGCAATTGCACAGGTGTAACGCTACAACAAATTATAAATGAAACTATAGAAACAACCCAGCCCTGCCATAAGCATTTCAAACTTACCACCAAGCTTACCACTTTTTACCATCAAAATATGATAAATTCCGATATACTACGATACCCTTACGCTTCCTTCCTACCTCTCACAACCCCAGTAAAATCAAGCCTTTACGCCACTTCCGCTTACTACCTTTCCTCCGCCACTTGAAACACATAAAGTTTTAAGTGTATATTTCGGAAATATTGATTTTACTAGGTTTTTCGATAATTGTTTTTCGTAATATTCGAAATTTACCACTCATTTACCACTCAATCAATTTGAAAAGCCACCTTTTCCATTTCTTCCTTCAGGGTATCTTCCCTTACATGACATAAGACCATTGTCATCTGTAACGAGCTATGACCCATTATTTTTTGTAAGGTTTTTGGCGTCATTCCCCTTTCAATGCAATTGGTCGCAAATGTATGTCTTAATCCATGTGGTGTCAAATGCTCAAAATAAAAATCAGGATTTTCCCGATTAATCTTCGCAACAATATAATTAATGGAATCCTTAATGTTCGATGCGTTTAAAGGATTATTGGTCTTGGATGTGAATACCAGATTTTCAAATCCTTCTCTTGGTGAAAACATAGTTGCTATATGTGCCCTTCTGTCCTTCTGAATAACCAAAACTTTTTTCACCACCCGAGTCATAGGAATCCTTCTGTATCCAGCCATCGTTTTGGGCTTATGAAACTCATATAAAGCCATCTTTCCATCTCCCGGTAGATACGACAAGGTTTTCTCTACTCTGATTACTTCTTTTTCAAAATCCACACAATCCCAAGTAAGTCCAAGTATCTCGCCAATTCGCATCCCGGTTCCTAATGCCACAACGAATATCGGATACATCATTCCACCCTTGGAACTGTCAAGCAACAGTTTTGTTTCTTGTGCAGATAAAATCCTCTTTTCCTGCTTTGCTTTCCCATCAATAATAGGATTGATTCCAAGTGCCGGATTCTTATTTAATAATCCGTTTTCAACTGCCCGATTCAAAATATCTACAATCAGCGATTTACAATCACTTCTTGTCTGATCTGATCCAAGCTTATTAAACGCATCCTGTAGCACCACCAAATTAAGGCTATTTAGTTTTCGCCATCCTAACGCCTCACGCAAGCGATTATATTGAATTGCATAGGTACGTTTGGTGGTATCTCTGCAATGTGTTTTGCATACTGTAATCCATTTTTCATACCACTCATCCAATGTCATTTTGTTGTCAACAACATTTACCTGTTGCTCATTTTCAAAGATTTTCTGTCGCTGTTTCTTGGCAACTTCTGTCAATGTTCTTGCATAGACACTACGTTTCTTACCAAATCTATCAATATATCTCGCCTCGTATGTTCCGTTAGGTCTTTGATAAATTCCTAACCCTAGTTCTCTTCCATTCTTTGTTTTTCCCATTATATTTCCTCCATAAAAAAGAAAAACTTATGGACAAAATTAGGTTGTTTCTATCCATAAGTTTATCTTGATTAATAATATGTTTCTATATATTTTCAGCAATGTCTTTATATTTGTTTTATTTTGCTGTTGAATTCAAACTCAATAAGTGTTATATTAATAACAAGAAAGAGCACCCACTCCAAAGTGGATGCTCCCGAGAAGGTTATTTGGTCAAAAGACCACGCCTCATCTGTGGATCAGACAGGTGAGGCATTTTTATTTCTTCTTGTTCCTCTTGTCGAGAAAGGCAAGAAACGCTACAATCAAACTCCCAAAGGCAACCAGTAAACTCAATATACCTATAATTACCGAAATAATTTCGAAAGCTGTCATAATAACGCACCGTCTCCGCTCCCGCTCCGGTCCTCGCTGAACAGGTGTCCACTGGACACCTAGCGACCTTCCTATGTAATCCGGCGTAACGGTATTGGCTCGGGAGGCTACCTCTACACTTTGTTCCGGTCGGCGCAAAACTGACGTCCCCCGGACGTCATGCGCCCTGTCATGGGTACTCTTCCTACGTGAATTATCACGCACTTTAATTATAGCATTTTTTGCTAATGATATCAATTATTTTTAGAACGTTTGTTCGTGTATATTGTTCTTTTATTCAGATTTGTGATCCAGCCATCTATCAAGCTTTTTCTTGTCTGCATACCATCGATTTCCTATCTGAATCCCAAAGCCATTTCTGCCTCTAACAAGTTCCCTAGCCTTAGTCATCCCTATGCCAAGATATTCGCAAAGCTCTTTAATATCCAAAAGTCTCTTTTCATATTTTCCATCAAGCATCCTATCCCTTCTTTCTTTCCATATATGTAGCACTACTGAAAACAAAAAAGGATTCTGAAGAGAAATCGGTCTCTCCAAAATCCTTTATCATAGTTTAATATTACCTGCTTCAATTTGACTATGCAATTACATTTCATACCTAGCATACCTGAAATACCTGACATACCTGGCATGCAAAAAAACAATTATTTGTCAAATTATCCGTTTTATCCAAATTATCCGTTTTATCCGAATTATCCGAATTAGTCAAAAAATGACCGTTTTTAGCAGTCTTGCTAATTCTTCGAACTAGCAAGACACGCACTTTGTATATCACTTTATGTGATATTACAGATGCAGCTTGTTAGGAGGGCCTAAGACCCAATTATAAACCTCATTTGCATATTCACCCTTACTTGCTTAGATAGTTTCCAAATGGTAATATCTCGATATAAACAACGGAAAGGATAATATTTATGGCGTTCAGAACTCTTGAAATCAGTAACGAAGCGGAAATACATATTAAGGATGGGCAGTTAGAAGTAACCAATCAAGGGCTCTTTCTATTCTCGGAGTTGAAGGTGCTGAAACTATTGCTACCTATATATCTCAAATAAATATTGACAATGTTGACTATATTGAAGCACTTGCAGCAAAGGATTACTTTTCATATTATCATTCCGGACTTAACAGAAGAACCGAGGACCCAGTAAATAGTCGCCTAAATTACGGGTATGCTATTGTGAGAAGTTCCATTGCAAGGAGCTTGGTAACTGTCGGCTTTCATCCAACTTTCGGAATTCATCATTCCAGCCAGATAAATGCCTTCAATCTGGCTGATGATTTAATAGAACCTTTTCGTGCAATTGTTGATGTAGTCGCTCACAATAATATTAGCTCCAATGTAATACTAAATAAAGCTGAGCGAAAAGAATTAACACATACGCTTCACAATGCCTGTATAGTAAACGGAGTAAAAACCAATGTCCTATCTGCTATTGATATGACCTGCGAAAGCTTAAAGAGAATAATACTTGATAAATCCAACGAGGAGTTATGTCTTCCAACAGTATTACCTGTTGAAAGTATGGAGGGAATCACGGAATGAGATTAATAGCTATATTAAGTCCAACAAATAAGTGGGGAACAAAAACAGAATACACAAAACTTAGAAAATTTTTGCAGAAGGATGGATATATTAGAATTGCTCCTGAGGTTTTTATGCGTATTGTTACAAACAGAAAAGCATCAGAAAAGCACTACAGACGTATTGAACAATTCGCACCTAAAACAGGAACCGTCAGACTTCTACGTCTTACCGAGAAGTAATATCAAAATATCTATATGGTATCCGGTGAAACTGATTATCAAGAAAAAACAGTTGGTAGCAATTGTCATATTTTGTTATAATTTTCAATACAGAAAACTAGTAACTACATATTGTATATATAACGGTTTGCTGATACTAGATGTAATGGTTGAACGACCCTCCAAAAATGGTGTATCGTTCAACCAAAATGTAGCAGAGCAAAAGAAAAAGTCCGGGAACATCCTGTTTATAAGGCTTCCCAGACTTGTGGCTACTATTCAAACTCTTCCCGAGTTTTCTATCGACAATTCATAAATGCTAATATTTCCTACATTTTACGCACTTCTATTGTGTCAGCCACTGGCTATTATTCAAAATCGCTCCCTGTAAAACAATTCTAACCAAGTTTGTTTATGAAATTTAGCAGAGAGTATCTACAATATTTGTATTATCGGTAGAGCGTACGCTATCCGATTTTTTTTGCCATATTGTTGCCACGCTAACAAAGGTATTATACACACCTATCATCGTTTTTTTTAACGGATTTTATAAAAGAAATAACTTCATATCATGAAATAACATCTTTAAACTCCGATTTCAAAATATCCTTAATAACATCTCTACCTATAACAAATTCGGGAGTTCCCATTGAGCCGGGACCAACCTCATATTTATCAAAGATAATTACTAAATCACCGTTTTCATTCCAATAGAAATTGTGGTCTGCACTGACAGTTGCAAATTCTTCGCCTATTCCACTATTATTTATCCAATATGAGATATTTTCATCGTTTGCCATTTGCTCTTGCATTTGCATTTTGATTTCTGCCACAAGAATATCGGAAAACTTATCGGTATTGAACAAGTCACCAAGCTCGATTATCTTTCCTTGCTTTTTATCAATGTGATAAAATTCAAAATAAGTATTACTGCTTGCCGCCGTTTCACTTACAGATAATTTGAGCGTAAACCAACGATCTGTATTCGTTGTCGCTTCATAATCAACGTGGATAGAGCCATAGCCATTATTTCCGGTAATTTCAAGGTCTTTATAAAACTGATTTACAAGAGCAGTTGTAAGCTCGCTGACATCTTTGTTTATATAATCAACAGCTTCGCTATCCTCACCCTCTATTTGCGGTACGTCAATATTCATTTCGTGTTTATCGTCAGAATAGAAATAATTACGGACAGTTACCACCCTAACAATATCACCGATTACGGGAATTTGCTCCAGAGCCTGTGCGTATGCTACGCTTACATTAGGCAATACGAAAAGTGTTATAAAAACAAAGCAAGCTGCTGCCGCCGCAATACGGGGGAATATACGAATTTGTTTTATTACGGGTTTCTTTTCGGGTAAATCGGCAAGTGTTTGTTCTATACGGTTTTTCACAGAATCAGGAATGTCTGTCTGTTCTTTCGCAACTTTGCTTTTTATATATTTATCAAAATCATTCATCCGTTAAAATCCTCCTTCAATATTTCTCGCAGCATCTTTCGGGCACGGGAAAGCTGTTTTTTAACAGCGGGCATATTCGTGCTTGTAATTTGTGCGATTTTTGATACCGAAAGATTTTCATAATAAAACAGTACAACAACAGTACGGTATGGTTGTTTAAGGCTATTCACCGCTTCACGAACTGTAAGCCTTGTAGTTATGTCGTTTTCGGGACTGTCATCGGGAATGTCCGGTGTTTCCTCCACAGGTATAATTTTTGAATTTTTGCGGATTATTTCAATTGCTGTATTGTGAACAATACGCAATATCCACGGCTTAAAAGAATTTTCGTTTTTTAGTGTGTCTAAATTTTTATAGGCTCGATATATGGATTCGCTGATGATTTCGCCTGCATCTGAATCGTTCCTGACAATAGAAAAAGCCAAAGAATACATTGCGTTTTCACAAAGCCGTATATGTTCACAAAATGCCTCTTTGTCGGTCAAAATCATCCCTCCCTGATTAGTGAAGCCGTCTGCCTTATAATCCATTCGCCCCACTCTTTATAATATTTTGCGTAAGGATGCGTATCATCCTCCGATTTATCGGCAGATAATCCACCCGCTTCATCGTCAAACATAATATTAGCGTCAAGATAAAATATGCTTTTGCCATCAGCAAGTTTCGATAATTCTGCATTTAACCCGTTGATAGCAGTATTGTTTATCACCTTATCACTATCCGAACGACTTTTTGAAACATGCAAATTTGCCTGTATGAAAATAACAGCATTGGGTTGTTTACCTTTAACAAATTCAATCAATTCACTGTATTTTTCGACGATACTGCTAAATTCGTATCCCATTTCATTAATGCCGAGCATTATATATATTTTACCGTACTTTTTGCTATTCATCAACTCCGCGAAAGTCACCTTACCGACGTTGGGAACAGAAACAGACTTTTTATGAATGTTGTAAACACTCATTCCCACCGTACAAAAATAGTCTGCATCGTCTATACCTGCATACTCCATAAGTCCTACTGTCCTTGAATCACCGATGAACAAAGCATCATCCATAGAAATATCACTTTGGGGTTGAGTTGTTATATCTTCTGTCGTTGATGTTTCTATTGTAGATGTACTTGCTTCGGAACTACCTTCTATTTCTGTATAACTTGTATCTTCCGAAGTATCTTTTGGAGTCGTTATAATATTGCTTTGTGTTGTAGAATTGCTTTCGGTTTCTGTGCCGGAACTTGCAGACGGAGTTTTCCAAAGGAACATAAGCGCTATAATAGCAACAATAATAAAGCATAAGGACAAAAGCGTAACTAAATTTGACTTTTTCATTTTTCTTTACCTCTCAAAATCTAAAATATAAAAACGGATCATCAAAGCCACGGTACATACAATAGACGCTTGCACCGAATATTACTGCAAGAAGCAAGCCTATAATGACACGGCTTTTGATTCGTTTCAAAATACTAAACGGTAATCTCGTCGAGAACAATATGCCTGCAATAAAAAACGGATAATATAAACTTAAATATTTTATGTAGTCATACCGAAATATCGACCATACACCTTGACCGAAAAACGGAAACAACCGAGTAAAAAACACCCCAAGCTGCCCTATATCATCAATAGCGAATATTGCCCAAGTAATCGGAATCAATATGATCATATAAAGGTGTGCAATGACAGGCATTTTATTAAGATGTTTTCCTATAAAAAATTTCTCAAGCATTATGATAAGGAATAAAAACGTACCCCATAAAACAAAATTATATCCTGCTCCGTGCCATAATCCGGTAAACAACCATACGATAAGCAAATTTCTAACAGTGGCAATTTTGCCGTTGCGATTTCCACCAAGAGGGATATATACATACTCTCTAAACCAAGCCCCAAGTGTTATATGCCACCGCCGCCAAAATTCTGTCATTGTAAGGCTGGTGTATGGATGTTCAAAGTTTTTCGGCAACTTAAATCCGAGCATTTTTCCAAGTCCGATTGCCATTAAAGAATAACCGAAAAAATCAAAATATATTTGAAAAGAAAATGCTATTATCGCCATCCATGCGAGCGGTGTAGATATACTTTCAAACCCGATTGCACAAGTCTGCGACCACAGTTTTCCGATAGGATTAGCAAGCAATACTTTTAATCCTAAGCCGAAAATAAACACTCCCATACCTTTCAGCACAGATGATACTTTGATTTTCCGTTTATACAGTTCTTTTTCTACTTGACCGTAAGTAACAATCGGGCCGGCGATAAGTTGCTCAAACATTGAAATATATACAGCATATCTAAGCAAACTTCTTTCTGCTTTTGCATTTCCTCTGTAAACATCAACAATGTATGAAATTCCTTGAAAGGTGTAAAAAGAAATGCCGATAGGCAATACAACATCTGCCGTAAAATTAAAGCTCGGATTTAATCTGCCCATTTCATTTATTACAAAACCGGAATACTTAAATACGGCAAAATTGATTAAATGAAAAATTATGCCTGTGGCTAATAACACCTTCTTGCGTGCAGGAAATTTTTCAATCCATATACCAATCGCAAAATCCGCAACAATGCTTAGTATAAACAATATAAAATGTTCGGGGTTATGGATCGTGCCTACAAAGTAAAAACATAAACTGCCGATAAACAATATAAAATTTTTTATTTTGTCAGGCACAATATAGTAGCACCCGAAGAATATCGGCATAAATATGAAGATAAATTGTAAGCTGCTGAATACCATAACCACACCACCGTTTCGCTGTTCTGATATATAGATGCACGGGCAATATAAAAGGTGACACACAAATCTATTTTTTCAAAAAAGTTTTTTGCAAAAAATAAAGAAAAAGTCCGGGTGCGCCCTGTTTATAAGGCTTCCCAGACTTGTGGCTACTATTCAAACTCGATTTCGGCAACTATATATTGTGTCTAACCAAATAATGCATTGCCATATTTTGTGTAATCATTCTTGACATTCTATGTATTCTTTTTCATTTTGGACCTTTTTGCAAGCATTTTGCAATCATAAATCACTCTGTTATAGTTTGCTCATCATTTCCTCTACCTTATTAGAAATATAATTCGGCACAATGTTAAATTTCAATATGTCTAAATAATGTAGATAATCATTTTCAATATGATAAGTTTCATCTATAAACTTATACCACCCATCATCAAAAGGCGATAATTTAATATTGTCACCTGCTATCTCACATATTGCTCTGAACAGCTGAATTTTTAAGTAAGCATTATTTTCACATTCATATAAAGTCTTTATTCCAGAAATCGTATAAGTACTATCTTTATATTCTTCAAAGTCAAAATCCGGAATAAATTCTTTTATTTTACTCATTCCCCTTTCAATTTCAGTATCATCCATGTCAACATATGTATCATTTGCCAATTTTCTTCTTATACCTGATGCATGTACTAAACAAGAAAGTATCTCATATGCCTCCCCCCATTCTCCTAGACGCCCATTTAATTCACACAGTTTTGTTGAACGACCCTCCAAAAATGGTGTATCGTTCAACCAACAGTCGAGATATTTGATTTACTTCTTCAAAAAAGAAAAAACACCTGCGCAATTGCACAGGTGTAACGCTACAACAAATTATAAATGAA
>SAMEA3663026__coassemble_365_pt1 | contig 29059 bp, 30 predicted proteins | sample SAMEA3663026__metabat2_low_PE_012 | metagenome-assembled genome bin SAMEA3663026 (sample SAMEA3663026) | pig gut metagenome | biome: pig gut; feature: pig-associated habitat; material: faeces | place: France | collected 2012
GGCCTTGTGGCGCGGGGCCCTGCCGGCAGTGCAATCAAAAGAATTTCTGATGAAGCAATTCTTTCTTTTTTTTTGTCACGGCCTTGTATTTGTTGACTATATTCTTCAAAAAAGTTATAATAAATTAATTATGTGCGTAAGGAGTACGGCGATGAATATGATTACAATTGCAGTAGATACAATGGGTGGAGATAATGGTTGTGAGTATATGATGCAGGGAATTAGCAGTGCACTTGCTAAGTATGATGACCTCCATATTATTATCACCGGAAAAAGTGAAGAAATCAAAAAATATGCGGATTTAAATAAGGTTGACCAAAATCGTATAACTATTATTCATGCTGAGGAAGAAATTACTTGTCATGATGCACCGGTTGATGCGATTCGTAAAAAGAAAAATTCATCATTGGTATTAGCATTAAATGAAGTTAAAGAAGGTCGTGCAAAGGCCTGTATTTCACCCGGTAATTCCGGTGCTGTTTTGGCTGGCGGACAGTTTATTGTTGGACGTGCAAAGGGTGTAAAGAGAACACCGCTTGCTCCGTTGATTCCTACAACAAAAGGTTCTTCCCTGTTAATTGACTGTGGCGCAAATGTGGATGCCAAGCCGGAGAATTTGGTTCAGTTTGCAAAGATGGGTTCTGTATATATGGAGAATATCGAGGGAATTAACAATCCTCGTGTTGGTATCATTAATATTGGTGCGGAAGACGAAAAGGGTAATGCGCTGGTTAAAGAAACAATACCGCTTCTCCGTGCCTGCAAGGATATTAATTTTGTTGGAAGCGTGGAAGCCAGAGAAATACCGTTTGATGCAGCGGATGTACTCGTATGTGAGGCATTTACGGGAAATGCATTGCTTAAGTTTTATGAAGGCGTCGGAAAAATGTTCTTGGCACAGATCAAAGGTGTCCTAAAAAAGAATGTTAAAACAAAGCTTGGTGCAGCACTTATTTATAAGGATCTAAAGAAATCATTTAAGCGTTTTATGGCAGAGGATAAAGGCGGTGCACCATTACTCGGACTAAAGGGTCTCGTTGTTAAGATTCATGGAAATAGCAAGAACAAGGAAGTAGAATCTGCAATTGAGCAATGTCGGAATTTTATTATCAATGATGTTACCGAAAAAATAGTAAACAGCTTTGAGAATGGAGAGGCTTAATGTCTGATAATCGTTATACTGACCTAGAACAGACAATTGGATATTGCTTTAACGATAAGAGCCTTCTTGACATTGCATTTACGCACAAATCATATTCGAACGAAGTATTAATAAAGAAGTTTGAATCTTATGAACGATTCGAGTTTTTGGGTGATGCAATTCTTGAATATATTGTAAGCGAGTATTTGTTTCAGAATTATAGCAAATTGTCAGAAGGCAAATTAACAAAGCTTCGTGCAAGTCTTGTTTGTGAATTTACGCTTTCAAAAATTTCTCGTGAGCTTAAGTTTGGTAAGTACGGAAAATTCAGCAAAGGCGAATCTCTTACAGGCGGTAATAACAGAGATTCCATCTTATGTGATATGTTTGAATCAGTGCTTGGTGCTATATATCTGGATGGTGGTATGGAGCCTGCGAAGGCATTTGTTTATCGTTTTCTACTTACTGATATTGAGCATAAACAGTTGTTTTATGACTCAAAATCGAATTTGCAGGAATATGCGCAGAAACAAAACAAGCAGTTAACCTATGATCTGCTTGAGGAAAAAGGTCCGGAGCATGATAAAATATTTTATGTTCAGGTAAAGCTTGGAGATGACATACTGGCAACCGGAGAGGGCCATTCCAGAAAAAGTGCAGAGCAGATGGCCGCTTATACCGCGCTTTGTAGTATAAAACAATAGTTGGAGACATACAAATGTACTTAAAGAGCATTGAAGTAAATGGTTTCAAATCATTTGCGAACAAATTAACATTTCAATTTAATAATGGAATAACAGGTATTGTAGGACCAAATGGTTCGGGCAAAAGCAATGTTGGCGATGCTGTGCGGTGGGTTTTAGGAGAACAAAGTGCAAAGCAGCTTCGTGGTTCAAAGATGGAGGATGTTATTTTTGCCGGTACAGAGCTCCGTAAACCACAGGGCTCTGCATATGTTGCCATTACGCTTGATAATAGTGATCACAAGCTTCCGATTGATTTTAACGAAGTAACCGTTGCGAGAAGAGTATATCGGTCGGGAGAGAGTGAATATTTAATTAATGGTACTGTCAGCCGTCTGAAAGATGTCCATAGTCTGTTTTTTGATACAGGTATCGGTAAAGAAGGTTATTCTATTATCGGACAAGGACAGATTGAACGAATTTTGTCCGGAAAACCGGAAGAACGTCGTGAACTGTTTGATGAAGCGGCTGGAATTGTCAAATATAAGAAGAATAAAGCGTCCACGGAAAAGGCACTTGAAAGCGAAAGAGATAATCTTGCGCGTGTGAATGATATATTAAAAGAATTAGAACGACAGGTCGGACCGCTCAAGGAACAATCTGAGACAGCCCGCAGATACTTAGTTTTCAAGGAGGAATTAAAAAAATTAGATATTAATGCGTTCCTTCTTGATGTGGATCAAAACAAAGAACAATTATCGATATACGAATCAAAACTTAATATTGTGGAGGAAGATTCGACTCGTTTGCGTGAGGAATTTGATAAGGCAAAAGAAGAATACGAAAAAATCGAGGCGCAAATTGAGGACTATAATCAAAAAATTGATGATATCAAAAACGACATTCATGAGAAAAAACTTGCCAATCAGCGATGTGAAGGTGAAATCAGCTTAATTAATCAGCAAATTCTTTCCAGCAAACAGAATTCTGATAATATTTTTGAACAGATGGACAAGGCAAAACAGGATATTGTCCGTTTTGATAAGGAATTAAGCGCATATTATGAAGAAAAAAGTGTTCTGGATGAAAAGTTAGACCATGCAGACGACGTTTGTGATGAGGCAAATGCTACATATGAGGCTCTCAAAACAAAAATTTCAGAGTCTGAATCGGAAATAGAGTCAGCAAAGAGTGAAATTATTGAATATTTAAACGAGGGTGGTATGCTTAAGGCTAAGGTTGGACGTTATGACACGATGCTTGAGAATATTAACCTTCGTAAGACAGAGCTTCAAAAACGTTTTCTTGCAACAAAAAGTGAAGAAGAACAGTTTACAAAGGAAAAGACAGAATTAGAAGCATCCATCGCTTCTTTCAACAAGGAAAAAGCAGAGGTTGAGGAACAATTTGCTTCTGTTAATAATCAATTAGAAGACAATTTAGGTAAACAGAATGCTGTAAAGGAGACAATTTCAGCTTGCAATAATGGTATTGTTTCATTAGGATCTAAGCGTGAGTCTATCCGTAATCTAATTGAACGTTATGATGGTTATGGAAACAGCATTCGTAAGGTTATGGAACAAAAGAAGAACAATCCAAAGATTATTGGTGTTGTTGCGGATATTGTTGAAGTTCCAAAGGATTACGAAACTGCGATTGAGACTGCGCTTGGCGGAAGTATTCAAAATATTGTAACGGAGGATTCGGATGTTGCAAAACAGATGATTCAATATTTAAAGCAAAATCATTTTGGACGTGCAACGTTTCTTCCTATTCAGTCCATAGTTGCAAGAGAGAATACGAATACAGAGGTTTTAAACGAAAAAGGTGTTGTTGGTCTTGCATCAAAGCTTGTTAAATATGACCCAAAATACAGGCCTGTCATCACGCATTTGCTTGGCAGAATAATTGTTGTTAAAACTATAGACGATGCAATCTACATATCGCGTAAATATAAGCAGACACTTCGAATTGTTACATTGGAGGGTGAATTAATTAACCCGGGTGGCGCTATGACAGGTGGTGCTTTTAAGAACACTTCAAACCTGCTTGGACGAAAACGTGAGCTTGATGAAATTGATGAACAAATTGAACAGTTTAAACATAAGCTTTCCGTCAACGAATCTTCTTTATCAGAACTTACAATTGAGAGAGAAGCATTAAAGGAACAGAAAGAGAAGCTTGCAAAGCAGTTGCAGGATTGCTCTATTTTAATGAATACCTATACTCTGAATTTGGAGCAGGCAACAAATAAGCTTGATGAGATTGAACGAATTTTTGCAGGTATCGGACGCGAAAATAAAGACATCGAAAAACAGATTGAAGATATCAATGCAAACAAAGAAGAATTATTTAACAGTAACCAGAAACAGGAGGAGGCGATCAAGGAGCTTGAAGCAAAAATTGAGATGCTTGAAAAGCAGCTTTCTGTTGATAAGGGTACTCTTGAAAAGGCATCCGAGGAAATCAATCGTTTAAATATTGAGTTTAATACAATTAAGCAACAATATGATTTCATGATACAAAATATTAAACGTGTTAAGGGTGATAAGGACATTGCGAACGATCAGCTTACACTTTTGAAACAACGTCTTTCAAATGAAAGCTCAGAATCACAATTGCTTTATGCAAAAATCGAAAGCACAAAGCAATTACAGGAGGAAAACAACCGGATAATCAACATTAAAGAAGGAAAACTTAAGGAATATATTACCTTAAAGGAGGGCTTGACAGAAAGTCATAAAGACTTCTTTAATAAGCGTGAAGCATTATCAGAACAGATTAATGGTCTTGATAAATCAGCCTTTAAGATTAATGCTTCCATCGAAAAATTATCGGAGCATAGCGAACAGTTAAATAACTATATGTGGGAAGAATATGAACTTACATATAATTCTGCCATTTCGTTTAAGGATGCTGAATTTAATGATATTACATCATTAAAACGAGAAATTACGGCTGTAAAGGCAAAAATCAAACAGCTTGGCGATGTTAACGTGAACGCGATTGAGGATTACAAACAGGTATCGGAGCGTTACAAATTCCTAAAAACGCAGCATGATGATATTATTAAGGCTGAGGAAAATTTACTCCAGATAATTAATGAGCTTGATCGTGCAATGCGAGAGCAGTTTGCAGAGAAGTTCAAGGACATTCGTATCATGTTTTCGAAGGTGTTTCGCGAATTGTTTGGAGGAGGAAAAGCAGACCTTGAGCTTGTTGATGAGAATGATTTGCTCGAAACAGGAATTAAGATAAATGCACAGCCACCCGGAAAGAAGCTTCAGAATATGATGCAGTTATCCGGTGGTGAAAAGAGTTTGACTGCAATTGCACTTTTGTTTGCGATTCAGAGTTTAAAGCCATCTCCATTTTGTTTACTTGACGAGATTGAGGCAGCGCTTGATGATTCAAATGTTAAGCGTTTTGCGAAGTATTTAGGTAAGTTGACAAAGGATACTCAGTTTATTGTTATTACACACCGTAAAGGCACTATGGAGGCTGCAGATATACTCTATGGTATTACGATGCAGGAGAAAGGTGTATCAACACTTGTTTCTGTAAATATGATTGAAAATGAGCTTGATGATTAATCGGCCAGAGGGAGAAAAAATGGGTGATTTAGAAGAAAAATTTGATGATCAAAGAGATGTTCAGGTCAATGACAAGCCGGAGAAAAAAGGGTTTTTCAAAAGATTAAAAGAAGGATTGACGAAAACGAGAAATAATATTGCAGAAAGTTTCAGTAACCTTTTTAAGGCAAATGAGCTTGATGATGACTTCTATGACGAATTGGAAGAAACGCTTATCATGTCTGATATGGGCTATGAGACTTCTGAACGTATTATTGATGACCTCAAGGATAAGGTTAAGGAATTACATATAAAAGAAGCGTCAGCCTGTAAAGAATTGGTTATTAATATTATTCGTGATCAAATGACTGTTGATGAATCGGCCTATGATTTTGAATCAAAGAAGACAGTGATTCTTGTTATTGGTGTAAATGGTGTTGGAAAAACAACATCCATCGGCAAGCTTGCGGCACAATATAAGGCTCGTGGAAAAAAAGTACTTATGGCTGCCGCCGATACATTTCGAGCTGCGGCAATTGACCAGTTAAAGACCTGGTCTATTCGCGCCGGAGTTGACATTATAGCACAGAACGAGGGTGCAGATCCTTCCGCTGTTGTTTTTGATGCTGTCACTGCAGCAAAATCAAGAAATACGGATATTTTATTAATTGATACGGCCGGCCGACTTCATAACAAAAAAAATCTTATGGATGAGCTTGCAAAAATGCGTCGTATCATCAACAGAGAGTATCCGGATGCAAATGTTGAATCATTAATTGTATTAGACGGAACGACGGGACAGAATGCGTTAGAGCAGGCTAGACAGTTTAGCTCTGTTACAGAAATTGACGGTATTATTATTACAAAGCTAGATGGCACTGCAAAGGGCGGTATTGCGATAGCAATTCAGGCAGAGCTTAATGTCCCGGTAAAATATATTGGTATTGGTGAACATATTGATGATTTGCAGAAGTTTGATCCAAATAGTTATGTGACTGCTTTGTTTGCTGATTTTGATATGAAGTCCGATATTGAAATATTAGTGGATAATGATATCGAGCATATTCAGCCGGATGATGATTTATTTGATTTATAGAAGGGGATGTTAAAATGTTAACACTTAAGAAGTTTGAAGAGGCATATGAGATTGTTCAGCAGGTTGTCCATCCTACAAATCTCATTGAAAGCGAATTTTTTTCGCAGATGTGTGGAAATAAGGTATATTTAAAGCCTGAGAATATGCAGATTACAGGTGCATATAAGATTCGTGGAGCTTATTATAAGATTAGCACGTTATCAGAGGAGGACCGAAAAAAAGGATTGATTACAGCGTCTGCCGGAAATCATGCACAGGGCGTTGCATATGCTGCACGTGCATATGGTGTAAAGGCGGTTATCGTTATGCCGACTTCTACACCATTAATTAAAGTTAATCGCACGAAGTCTTACGGGGCCGAAGTTATTTTACATGGCGATGTATATGATGATGCGTGTAACTATGCATTACAGCTTGCCCAAGAGCAGGGATATACTTTTATTCATCCATTTGATGATTTGGATGTTGCAACCGGACAGAGCACGGTTGCTATGGAAATTCTTAAGGAGCTTCCATTTGTTGATTATATTTTAGTTCCGGTTGGAGGTGGCGGACTTGCAACCGGTGTTTCGACACTTGCAAAAATGCTGAATCCAAACATTAAGGTAATCGGTGTGGAGCCATCGGGTGCGGCATGCCTTAAGGCTTCTTTCGTAAATAAAGAGGTTACAACACTTGAGGTTGTTGATACAATTGCTGACGGTACGGCAGTTAAAACACCCGGTACTACTATTTTTCCGTATTTATGCGAGAATTTGGATGACATTATTACGGTTGACGACAGTGAACTTATCGTTTCATTTTTAGATATGCTTGAGAATCATAAAATGCTTGTTGAAAACAGCGGATTGCTTACGGTTGCAGCATTAAATCACTTAGATGTGAAAGACAAAAAGGTTGTTTGCATTTTAAGTGGCGGTAATATGGATGTTGTTACTTTTGCATCTGTTGTTCAGCATGGATTGATTGCAAGATGCCGTAACTTTACGGTTTCTGTTCTTCTGCCGGATAAGCCGGGTGAATTAGAGCGTGTTGCCGGTGTGATTGCAGCAGAAAATGGTAATATCATTAAGCTTGAACATAACCAATATGTTACAATTAACCGTAATTCCGCGGTTGAGCTTGTCATTACAATTGAGGCTTTCGGACCGGAACATAAAGAGCAGATTTTGAATGTATTAAATGAAAAAGGTTACAGACCGATTGAAAAGAAGTCAAAGGCGATAGTTTAATGAAAAAAATTGGATTTGCTGTTGATTTAGGTACAACGACAATTGATTACTGTCTTTTGAAGCTTGACGATGGAAGCATGATTTCGAATGCAAGCATCAAAAATCCACAATGTCTCTATGGTAGTGATGTGATTAATCGTATTTTGACGATTACAAGAGATGCTACTTTTGCAGATGTATTAAAAGATCAGATTATAAATTCTTTAACAGCTTGTTTTACAAAGATGTTAAAGGATAATGATTTTGAGCCGGAAGATGTAAAACGAATATGTATATGCGGAAACACAACGATGATCAGCATTTTACTTAAGCTTGATGTCGCATGTCTTGGAGTTGCACCGTTTAAGCCAAAGCTTCATGATAGTGTAGTTGTTCCTTCAAAGCAATTATTTGGGTATGAAAGTTTGTTTGACTGTGAGGTTTTTCTTTCCGGATGCGCCGGTGCATTTATCGGCGGAGATATTTTAGCAGGAATCTATTATCTGAAAAATACATTTAAGGATGAGGCCTTTTACAAGAACAATTGTCTGTTTATTGATCTTGGAACAAACGGTGAAATGATATTATATGCAAATGACAAATTATATGGTGTTTCCACCGCATGCGGACCTGCATTTGAAAGCTGTACAAGACGGCAACGCATATATGGCTCGACAACAATCGAAGCGATTTCGCTTTGTCTTTCTTCGCATAAGCTTTTGCCAAATGGTTCTTTTAGGCAAGAAGGCGTTGAAAAACTTACAATAAACAATGTTGAATTAAATTCCGATATTTTGCAAAGTATTTTGCTTGCTAAGGCAGCCATTGCGGCAGGGATTTCTGTTCTTTGTGAACAAGCGCATGTTCGCTTGGATGATATTGCCACTGTTTATTTGGCAGGTGGTTTTGGGTTTTATCTGAATGTGACGCATGCAATTCATATCGGATTGCTTCCGGGACAATTTAAAGACATAATCAAGGTTGTCGGAAATACGTCCCTGAACGGAGCAAAGTTGCTTCTTCAGACAGATAATACATCCGCACTTCTTATGAATACGATTGAAGTTCTAAATTTGGCAACAATTCCTTCCTATCAGGAAAAATTTATTGAAAATATGTATTTTCAACCGTTTTCATAATGGTATGAATATAAGAAATATTATTAGAAAAGGTAAAAATATGAAACTAATGAGTATAGCCAGCGGAAGCAGTGGAAATTGTATTTTCGTTGGTAGTGATCAATCGTCTGTTTTAGTTGATGCAGGCATAAGCCGCAAACGAATCGTAGACGGATTACATACAATTGATCAAGATATAAAACAAATCGATGGAATATTAATTACGCATGAACATATTGACCATGTTAAGGCGTTAGGTGTAATATCTAGAAGCTACCAAATTCCAATATATGCAACAGAAGATACAATCAGTGAAATCAAAAAAATATCTTCTCTTGGAGAACTGGATGATTCTTTGTTTGTAAGCATTGAACCCGAAAAACCATTTATGATTGGTGATATTCTGATTCATGCACATTCAATATGGCATGATGCAGCCGATCCGGTATGCTATAGCTTGTATAACAACAATAAGAAGATTAGTATAGCAACCGATATGGGTGACTATGATGATTATATTATATCGTCACTTAAAGATTCGGATATTTTATTATTAGAGGCTAATCATGATGTCCGAATGTTGCAGGTTGGACCTTATCCGTATTCTTTAAAGCAGAGAATCCTTGGTTCGAGAGGCCATTTATCCAATGAATCCTGCGGAAGACTTTTATTTGACTTATTAAATGATCATATGAAGGCTGTGTATTTAGGACACTTAAGCAAAGAAAACAATTATCCTGAACTTGCATACGAAACAGTAAAAAGCGAGCTTTCAGGTAATTCATATTTTAATGATGTACGTGATATCAATCTTACGGTTGCGAGCCGCAATGATGTCGGGGTATGTACAGAGGCATAATTATAGGAGGATAAATAAGATGAAAAAAACAATTATTACTGTATTAGGTAAGGACCGCGTAGGTATTATAGCAAAGGTATGCGTCTATTTATCAGAAAATAACATTAACATTCTTGATATTGCTCAGACAATCGTTGATGGATATTTTAACATGATGATGGTTGTTGATGCTACGGCTTCAACAAAGGATCACGACAGCTTAGCCGATGATCTTGCAAAATTAGGAGATGAGCTTGGCGTTCAGATTAAGCCACAGAGAGAAGAAATCTTCGATATGATGCATAGAATTTAGTATAGAACAAAGTGAGGCAATGATATGATTAGTATTAATGAGGTAATAGAAACTAACGAGATGATTCAAAAGATGAATCTCGATGTTCGTACAATTACAATGGGTATTTCTTTGCTTGATTGTATTGGAAGTGATGTAAAGTCAACTTGTGACAAGATATATGAGAAGATTACTACATTGGCGAAAGATTTGGTTTATACAGGCGAAGAGATTTCAAGGAAATATGGTATCCCAATTGTAAATAAGCGTATTTCAGTTACTCCGATTGCTTTAGTTGGTGGTTCTGTATGTAAGACAACGGATGACTTTGTCGAGATTGCAAAAATACTTGATAAAGCAGCGGATGCATGTGGCGTGAATTTTATTGGAGGATATTCTGCACTTGTTTCAAAAGGGATGACTGCTGCCGATGAGTTGTTAATTCGTTCTATCCCGAAGGCGCTTGCTTCAACGGGAAAGGTTTGTAGTTCTGTAAATACCGGTTCGACTAAGACAGGTATCAATATGGATGCGGTAAAGCTTATTGGTGAGATGATTAAGGAGACAGCAGAACTTACAAAAGATGATAACTGTATGGGTTGTGCTAAGTTTGTTGTATTCTGTAATGCTCCGGATGATAATCCGTTTATGGCAGGTGCGTTCCACGGTGTTACAGAGGCAGACTGCATTATTAACGTAGGTGTCAGTGGACCGGGTGTTGTTAAGGCAGCTATTGAAACCGTTCGCGGTCAGAACTTTGAAGTGTTATGTGAGACGATTAAAAAGACTGCCTTTAAGATAACCCGTGTCGGACAGCTTGTTGCGAAGGAAGCATCAAAAATGCTCAATGTACCATTCGGTATTATTGACCTTTCCCTTGCACCTACACCGGCCGTCGGTGACAGTGTGGGTGAGATTTTAGAAGAGATTGGTCTTGAATATGCCGGTGCTCCAGGCACGACGGCAGCACTTGCTATGTTAAATGATCAGGTTAAGAAGGGTGGCGTAATGGCTTCTTCTTATGTAGGTGGTCTTTCGGGTGCGTTTATCCCTGTCAGCGAGGATCAGAGAATGATTGATGCAGTGAATGCCGGTGCATTATCGTTAGAAAAGCTTGAGGCTATGACTTGTGTATGCTCTGTAGGTCTTGATATGATTGCAATCCCGGGTGATACAAAGGCTACAACGATTTCGGGTATTATTGCGGATGAGATGGCACTTGGTATGATCAATCAAAAGACAACTGCTGTTCGTATTATTCCTGCGATTGGTAAGGATGTTGGAGATCAGGTTGAGTTTGGTGGATTACTTGGTTATGCGCCGATTATGCCGGTTAACAGATTCTCATGTGATGCATTTGTGAATCGTGGCGGCAGAATTCCGGCACCGATTCACAGTTTTAAGAATTAAAGGGTAAAATATATGGCAAAACTTGCATTATCTGAAAGAATTCTCATGAATATTGAGAAGCCTGCAAGATACATCGGAAATGAAGTAAATATTGTAAAAAAAGATTTGGCAAATGTGGACATCCGGATTGCTATGTGCTTTCCGGATGTTTATGAAATAGGCATGTCTTATCTTGGTATTCAGATTCTTTATGATATGTTTAATCGTAGGGAGGATACTTATTGTGAACGTGTCTATAGTCCATGGCCGGATTTGGATAGAATCATGAGAGAGGAAAACATACCTCTTTTTTCTTTGGAAACACAGACACCGATTCATGACATGGATATTCTGGCAATCACCATTCAGTATGAAATGTGTTATACAAACATTTTACAGGTGATTGATTTGTCAAATATTTCGATCTTTTCTAAGGATCGAACGGAAGATGATCCTATTGTAATTGGCGGTGGTCCATGTGTTGTCAATCCGGAACCAATTGCGGATTTTTTTGATATTTTTTATATTGGTGAAGGTGAAACTTCATATGATGAACTTCTTAATCTTTATAAGGAATACAAGCATTCTGAAATGACCAGAAAAGAATTTCTCATAAAGGCATCCAACATTCCCGGAATTTACGTTCCTTCCTTGTATGAGGTTACTTATAACGAAGACAAAACTATAAAAGCCGTGAAACCGATTATGGATGGTGTCCCTGCTTCAATCAAAAGACAGGTTGTTGTAGACTTTGAGAATTCTCCTTATCCGTTAAAGCCGGTAATTCCATATATTCGTGCAACACAGGATCGGGTGACACTTGAAATTATGCGTGGCTGTATTCGCGGTTGTCGTTTTTGCCAGGCAGGCATGATTTATCGCCCTACAAGACAAAAGCCGGTTGAATTACTTAAGGAATATGCAAAATTGATGATTGATAACACGGGTTACGAAGAGATATCGTTAAGTTCGCTCAGCTCAAGTGATTATGAAAATTTGGACGAGTTGCTTAATTATTTAATAAAGCTTCGGGATACGGAGCATGTCAATGTTTCGTTGCCATCTCTTCGAATTGATGCATTTTCGCTTGATGTCATGAGCAAGGTGCAGGATATTAAGAAGTCATCATTAACGTTTGCTTCCGAAGCAGGCACACAACGACTTCGTGATGTAATCAATAAAGGGATTACGGAGGAAGATATTTTAAACGGAAGCCGTGAGGCATTTCTCGGCGGATGGGACAAGGTAAAACTATATTTTATGCTTGGACTTCCGACGGAGACCGATCAAGATTTATATGGTATTGCTGAACTTGCTGAAAAAATTTCAGAAGTGTATTTTGATACCGTTCCGAAAGAAAAACGAAATGGTCGTGTCATGATAAATGCTTCGGCGTCTTATTTTGTGCCAAAGCCATTTACACCATTCCAATGGGCACCAATGATTTTGCCTGAAGAATTCACAAGAAGGGCTTATTATGTAAAGGATTCCTTTTTACAGCAGCGAAATAAGAAAAGTCTTAAGTTTACATATCACGATGCAAATATTTCGATTTTGGAAGGCGTGCTTGCAAGAGGAGATCGCAGACTATCTGCTGTAATTTATGATGTGTATAAGCAGGGTGCTATTTTTGATGCATGGACAGAATATTTTGATATTCATCGATATATGGATGCATTCAAGCGTCATAATATAGATATTTTATTTTATACGACAAGAGAGCGCTCTTTGGACGAAGTATTTCCATGGGATCATATTGATGCAGGTGTCACAAAAGCTTATCTGGCACGGGAATGGGAACAGGCCCAAAAGGGTGTAGTTACAAAGAATTGTCGTAGTCAGTGTATGGGCTGTGGTTCGGCAGTTTACCAAGGAGGTGTCTGTTTTGAAGCTAAGAATTAAGTATACAAAGACAGGCGTTCTTCGTTTTATCGGACATCTTGATATTATGAGACTTTTTCAAAAGGCGATTCGGCGTGCGAAGTTAAATGTTTCATATTCAAAAGGGTTTTCACCGCATCAGGTTATATCCTTTGCAGCTCCTATGCCTCTTGGAATGACATCCGAGGGTGAATATTTTGATGGTGAATTTGACCTTGTAACTTCTACCGCGGATATGATGCAACGGCTGAATGATACGTTGCCGGAAGGCATTGTTGTGCTTGATATTGTTGCGCTTCCTGATGATGCAAAGCCATCTATGTCTATCGTTTCAGCGTCCGATTATATCATATTTCGAAATGAAGAATGTGAAGAGGATATTATTAGCAGATTAATTGAAAAAATTGATGATATGAACGCAATGCCTGTCGTTGAAGTGATGAAAAAAACAAAGACAAAAGAGGAATTAACAAATATTAAACCAGGTATTTATGCGTTGCATGAACATGTGAAACAATCTCCGTATACGGAAGTTTACGATAAGGCAATTTATATGATGCTTGCATCAGGCAGTATTTTGAATTTAAAGCCTGAACTGGTTATTGAAGCACTTTGTAAGCAGGCGGGTATAACATATAATCGTTATAATTACCGTGTGCATCGCTTAGAAACATATATGGGTGAACGAACATCTTTACAATCACTCGGAACAGTAGGAAAACATTTTTAATATGAACAGAAAACTCGTTATTACAAAACTTCATAATGTAAGGATGTTCTTTTTCTTTGAAGATACGAAAATTCAGGCTATTTCCTGCTATGAAGAAGATTCATTAATCGGAAACATTTATGTCGGAAGAGTATCCAATGTGTTAAAGAATTTAAATGCTTTATTCATTGATATCAGTCGCGGCGAAAGCTGTTATTTATCAATGGAGGATTGTCCGGAGGGGAAGAAGGCTCCAAAGGTTGGTGATTTGTTACTTGTTCAGGTTATCAAAGACAAAATTAAATCAAAGCAGGCGACAGTTACGACAAAGGTTTCAATTACCGGAGAGAGTGTAGTCATAAGTCTTGATAACAAAATAGGAATATCAAAAAAAATAACAGACTCCAATATTAAAACAGTGCTAAAGAAACAGCTTGAAGAAACAATTACGGAATTTAAATTGAAGAATGATTGTGAAAGCATTCCATTTGGCGGCATTGTTCGAACAGAAGCCCAAAAGCTTGATATTGAAATATTCAAAGAGGAAACCATAAAAATATTATGTGAACTAAAAGATGTGATAAATCGTTCACAATATGCAACAGCATATTCATGCATTCGAATAAACCGGTTAAATGAGCTTTTTGATTACAAAAAATATTTACAGATTGATGAGCTTGAGGTTGTGACGGATGATCAGGATTTCATTTCTATGTGTATGCAGAATAATTTACCTTTGCCGAGATTGTATGAGGATCCTATGATAAATATGGCCTCCTTTTATAATCTTCCTATGATTATTGAGAAAGCTTTGCAGGAGAGGGTCTATTTAAAATCCGGTGCGTATCTTGTTATTCAACATACAGAAGCCATGACTGTCATAGATGTAAATAGTGGCAAGGCAATCAAAGGAAATAATAAGAGTCAGGCATTGCTGAACATGAACCTTGAAGCAGCTAAGGAAATAGCAAAACAGCTTCGTATTCGAAATCTGAGTGGAATTATCCTTGTTGATTTTATTAATATGAAATCAATGCAGGATATTGTAACGCTTATGACTTCCTTAAAAGAATATGTAGCGTCTGACTGGGTTGAGGCAACGGTTCATGATATGACAAAGCTTGGATTAATTGAGATAACAAGAAAAAAAGTTCGAAAACCAATTTATGAAATATTAAAAAATACTTGACATAATACTATTGTAATGGTAAATTTAATGGGTATGCCGCACAGTCATGGTAAAAGTCTGTCAAAAAACAGCACCTAAACTGGCGAGTAATGATAATAGGAGGTAACCTATATGTACGCTATTATAGCAACAGGTGGAAAGCAGTACAAGGTAGCTGAAGGAGATATCATTAAAGTTGAAAAGCTTGCAGCAGAAGAAGGCGCTGAGGTATCTTTTGATGTAGTTGCAGTTAACACAGACAAAGATATGCTTTGTGGTGATGCATGCTCAAACGCTTCAGTAAAGGCAACTGTTCTTGGCGAAGGTAAAGGCAAGAAGGTAGTTGTTTACAAGTACAAGAGAAAGACTGGCTATCATAAGAAGCAGGGTCACAGACAGCCATATACACAGGTTAAGATTGAAGCAATTAATGCTTAATTGATACTATGATTCAGGCAGATTTTATTAAAAATTCCAATCAAATAATAATAGGATTTCGTGTGAAGGGACATGCTGGGTATGATAAGTACAACAGAGATATTGTATGTGCAGCAGTATCCGCGCTTGTCACAAGTACCGTTAATTCGATTGAAGTTCATTCTTCAACCAAGTTTGTCTATGAACAAGGCAAAGCCGGTAAGTTTCTATTCAAATTTACTGAACAACCGGATGAGATTGGCACAGTTTTAATTCATACGCTTGAGATGGCACTCGTTGGAGTCCAAAGCTCCTACGGAAAAAAGTATTTACAAGTACATTACAAGGAGGTGTAATGGTATGTTAAGATTTGATTTACAGTTCTTCGCTCATAAGAAGGGTGTTGGTTCTACTAAGAACGGCAGAGATTCTGAGGCAAAGAGACTTGGCGCGAAGAGAGCAGACGGTCAGTTTGTTAAGGCTGGTAATATATTATACAGACAGCGTGGAACAAAGATTCACCCGGGTGTGAATGTTGGTATCGGCGGTGATGACACATTGTTTGCGCTTGTAGACGGTGTTGTTCGTTTCGAGAGAAAGGGTAGAGATAAGAAGCAGGTTTCTATCTATCCTGTATCATCAGCTGAGTAATATAGGACGTGAATTTGGGTTGTCACACGGATGTGCGACAGCCCTTTTTTACCTTTTTAAGATTAGTTCGGAGGTTTCGTTATGTTTGCAGATAGAGCCAAAATATTTATTGCATCAGGAAAAGGTGGCGATGGTCACGTTTCTTTTCGTCGTGAACTTTATGTGCCGGATGGTGGTCCGGATGGTGGCGATGGTGGCAATGGCGGTAATGTAATATTTGTTGTTGATCCCGGTCTGAATACGTTAACTGATTTTAGACATGTTCGAAAATATAAGGCAGAAGACGGCGAAGAAGGCGGCAAACGTAACTGTCATGGAGCAAACGGTAAGGATGTTATATTAAAGGTACCGGCAGGTACTGTTGTAAAAGATTTTGAAACCGGTAAAGTTATTCTGGATATGTCGAACCGTACGGAGCCGGTTGTTTTACTGAAGGGTGGCCGAGGCGGAAAGGGTAACAGACAATATGTTACTTCCGTTATGCAGGCACCAAAATATGCACAGCCGGGTCAGCCGGCAAAGGAATTGTGGGTTACACTTGAGCTTAAAATGATAGCGGATGTCGGTCTTGTTGGTTTTCCAAATGTCGGCAAATCGACACTGTTATCACGTGTTACAAACGCAAGACCTAAAATTGCAAATTATCACTTTACTACACTCAATCCAAATCTTGGTGTTGTTGATTTAGGTGATAAGAATGGATTTGTTATCGCTGATATACCGGGAATTATCGAAGGCGCATCGGAGGGTGTCGGACTCGGATTTGAATTTTTGCGCCATATTGAACGTACAAAGGTTATTATTCATATGGTCGATGCAGCATCAACCGAAGGACGTGATCCGATTGTTGATATCGAGGCAATCAATCATGAATTACGTTCATATAATGAAGAACTGGCAAACAGACCACAGGTGATTGCCGCAAACAAATGTGATGTATTATATGGTGATGATTATGAAACGGTTGTCACTATGCTGAAAGAAGAATATGAACCAAAGGGAATTAAAGTTTTTCCGATTTCTGCAGTATCAGGTAAGGGATTAGACGAACTTCTTTGGTATGTAAATAAATTGGTAAAGGAAGCACCGGACGATATTATAGAGTTTGAGCCGGAAATTGATCTTGATTATCGGGATAATCCTGATTTGCCATTTGAAGTTAAGAAGGGAGAAACGGAAGGCACATACCTTGTGGAAGGTCCAAGAATTGAGCGAATGCTTGGTTATACAAATCTTGAATCCGAAAAAGGTTTCGCTTTCTTCCAGCGTTTCCTGAAGGAAAATGGCATATTAGATATGTTAGAGGAACTTGGTATCGAAGAAGGCGATACGGTATGTCTGTATGGTCATGAGTTTGATTATTACAAGTAAGAGGTGAATACTATGACAAGTAAGCAAAGAGCATATTTAAAAGGTCTTGCAATGACAATGGAGCCAATTTTTAATGTTGGTAAGTCAAGCGTAACACCGGAATTGACAGAAGCGATTAATGAGGCGCTTGATAAACGTGAGCTTATAAAAATCGGCGTATTAAAAAATTGTTTTGATGATCCAAAAGAAATTGCCACGGTTATTTCTGAACGTACAAAAAGTGAAGTTGTTCAGGTTATCGGTAAGAAAATTGTTTTGTACAAGCGTCCGAAAAAGGATGCAAAGATTGTTTTGCCGGGGAGAGAGTAGGATTGGATTTTGCATCATATCGTAAAATAGGAATATTAGGCGGAACTTTTAATCCGATACACAATGGTCATCTGATGATGGCAAAATGTGCGTTGAGGCAATTTCGTTCTCTTGAAGCTATTATGTTTCTACCGAACAATTTGCCGGCCTACAAAGATACGTCTTCCATAATAACAAGTGAACACAGGCTTATGATGCTTGAACTTGCAATTGAAGCAGAAAGAAATATGTTTGTATCTGACATGGAACTTGTTCGTGGCGGACTTACATATACGATTGATTCTTTAGAGCAAATTCATAGTGTAAATCCAAAGTTGCAGATAGCTTATATTATAGGGGCAGATTCTTTGCTTTCTTTTACAAAATGGTATCGCTATGAAGATATATTAAAACATTGCAACCTTTTGGTGGCAGGCAGAGAGAGTGAAAGAGCATATTTAAAGGAATATGCCGATAAATTACTTCAAACAATTGGTTATGGTTCTATTCATATCATGAGAAACCCCAATATGGATATTTCTTCCTCTGCAATCAGAAAAGAGCTTTCCAATGGCAAAATACCAACGAATTGTATGCCAAGGAAGGTTATTGATTATATCGTATCAAATAAACTTTACGGAATGGATTAATAATATGGACAGAGAAAAAATATTAGACAGACTAAAATCAAAAATAAATGAAAAACGTTATGTACATTCTATAGGTGTAGAATATACAGCTGCATGCCTTGCGTTTGTACACGGTGAGGATGTGGAAAAGGCGAGATTGGCAGGCCTTTTGCATGATTGTGCGAAGGGAATTCCCACAAAAGAAAAACTTGAAAAAGCAAAAAAACACGGTCTTTCTGTCAATCAATTTGAAATCTCAAATCCGGATTTACTGCATGCTAAGCTTGGTGCCTATTATGCAAAGGTAAAATATAATGTGATGGATGAGGATGTATTAAATGCTATAGCATCACATACAACAGGCCGACCGGACATGTCTTTGTTAGAAAAGATCATCTTTGTTTCGGATTATATTGAGCCTAATCGAAAACCAATCTATGAGCTTGATCAAATCCGCAAGGAGGCTTTTGAAGATATTGATCAATGTGTCATTCATATATTAAGAAACACATTGAATTATCTCGAAAATTCTAATGCTCAAATTGATATTATGACACAAAAAACATATGATTTTTATGTGACAAAAAATAAAGGGGACGAAAAAGCATGACAGCGAAAGAATATGTAAAAATCGCATATGATGCGTTACTTGATAAAAAAGCTCATAATATACGGATAATCGATATAAAAGAGATATCGACCGTTGGTGATTATATGATTGTTGCGGATGGATCCAATCATAACCAGATACAGGCAATGTGCAGTATGGTTGAGGAAAAGCTTGCTCCTACGGATATTAAGCTCAAAAACAGAGAGGGCAATGCAATTGGAGGATGGATTTTGCTTGATTACTATGATATAATCATTCATATATTTACAGAAGAAACTCGTTCATTCTATGATTTAGAGCACATTTGGCGAGATGGTAATATCTGTTCAATAGAGGAATTATAACCATGAAATCAAGTAGTTTGTTAAATGATAATTATGCAAAAATCAATCAAATCGCAGCACGATGCATGCGTATTATTGCGATTGTTATTTTTGCTACATATGGATATACCATTGCATTTTCCGGGATGGACCAGGCATTACTTACAATTGTTTTCGGCCTGTCTATTTTTGTTGCAATTATACCTACAATTATCATTAATATATTTAAGTTTGATTCCTCACCGAGTGTGAAGTATATCGTTATTATTTGTATCTGTTTTATTTGTACAATGATGCGTTCAATTATGTCGTCCTATGCATTTCCGATTGCATTATTTCCGATTTTGGTTGCATCCTTATATTTCAATCAGACGTTAGTTTTGTTCGCGTCCCTGCTTATATCTGCAGGAATATTAAGTGCGGATGTGATTGCGACTAAATATAACGATATATTGATTGGCTGTCATTTTACAGAGATTTCTGAGACTATGATTAAGTATACAGTCCCTCATATTGTTGTTTTGTTTTTTATGTCAATTGTTGCATACTTTATTGTATCACGTAATTCCATGATGATTCAGACAGCGATGGATACAACAACAACAATGAAAAACAACCAAAAGGGCCTTATTTATTCTTTTGCGGAGATAAGCGAGAGTAAATCAAAGTATACAGGTGAACATATCAAGAGAGTAGCAGAATATATGCGTGTACTTGGACGTGCATCAGGCTTTGATGAAGATTATGTTGAAATGCTTTGTACAGCATCTATGATGCATGACATAGGTAAGCTTATGATTAGTGAGGAAATTCTTGATAAACCGGCGAAGCTTACCGATGAAGAGTATCAGATCATGAAAAATCATGTATTATACGGAGAAGCATTACTTGAAAAATGTCCGGGAGAGCTCATGAATATTGCGTGTATTCTTGCAAAAGAGCATCATGAACGTTGGGATGGTTCCGGATATCTTGGCATGAAGGGCGAGGAGATATCGTATATCAGCCGTTTGATGGCCGTCTGTGATGTGTTTGATGCCTTAACTTCAGAACGATATTATAAGAAAGGATGGTCGTTAGAAGATACTTTTGACGAGATTATCAAATTAAGCGGTAAGAGCTTTGATCCTAAGGTTGTACGTTTGTTTATTGCAAACTTTGATCAGTTTAAGGCAATTCATAACAAGATTCCTGATAAACAAATTTACTAGATTCGGAGAATGCGATGTACAAAATAATTAATGAATACATGAGCAAAATAAATATGACGGCAAATGATGAAATTACAAATCGTATATCAAATTGCTTAAGAGAGCATGAAGGTGTTCGTAATTATACATTGAGCGTGAATTACAATCATTATATATTAGATATTCGGATTCATGATTATTCCGTGGAACATGCCGTTCAGGTGTTTTATGATTTTCAAAATACAGTTGCATATCCGTATTCTTCACTGCATGTTCGGTTCAACGAAGGCCAATGTGTCAGATATCGTTTTTTAACCTGTAAAGAAAATAAGGATGGATTTTATTGTGAAATCGTATTTCAATCCGTATAAATTGTAAATTGGCAATTTTTATGATTGTACTGCCGTCAGGACCTGCATAAAAGTCCGTGGAATACAAAAACAGCACTTCAAATGAAGTGCTGTTTTTGTATGTAAATAATCATCATTAAAATGTACGAAACAATCCGATAACCTTACCGATTACTTCCATTCCATTACCATCAACAATGATAGGTTCCATCGTGTCATTCTCGGGTTGGAGACGAATATGTCCATTTTCTTTGTAGAAGGTTTTAACTGTTGCAGAATCATCAATTAAAGCTACAACAATCTCGGAATTACGCGCAGTATTTGCTTCCTCAACCATAACTAAATCGCCGTCGAAAATTCCGGCATTGATCATACTGTCGCCTTTGACTTTCAGCATAAATGTATTCTTGCCGTTTGTATGAAGATATTCCGGTGGAACAGGGAAATAGCCTTCAATATTTTCAACTGCAAGAATCGGTTCTCCGCAAGTGACGGTACCAACGATTGGAACATTCACAATCTCACGTCTTGTAAGATTAAAGGTATCATCTAAAATCTCAATGGCACGTGGCTTGGTAGGGTCTTTGCGAATGTACCCACGTTCTTCTAATGTCTCAAGATGTGCATGTACGGAAGATGTTGATTTAAGATGTACGGCATCACATATCTCCCGAACAGCCGGTGGATAACCCTTCTTTAAAATACAGTCTTTCATATAATCTAAAATTTCTTGTTGCTTCTCAGATAATTTACCGGAACCCATAAGAAAACCTCCAATAATCGAATGTTTGTTTTATTATAGCATATCAAATTCCAAAATGCAAACAAATGTTCTGTAAATATATAATTGAAGTTTTGCTTGTTTTTTATTGTAAATACGTACTTATTATGGTATTCTTAACTATGTATGTGAATTAGAAATGATAATGAAACAAGGAGATTAGCTATGAACGAGAAATTATTACATACACCGGAAGGTGTAAGAGACTTGTATGATTCTGAATGCAAAAAGAAATTAATGGTTCAACATAAGATTCACCATGTACTTGAGCATTACAGCTATCATGATATTGCAACTCCTACTTTTGAATATTTTGATATTTTTAATATGGATAAGGGTTCTGCACCATCCAATGAAATGTATAAATTCTTTGATCGGAATAATAACACTTTAGTTTTGCGACCGGATATTACGCCGAGTATTGCAAGATCTGTGGCAAAATATTATGCGGATGAAGAATTACCGATTCGTCTTTGCTATGAGGGAAATACATTCATCAATGCACATCAGCATCAGGGAAAGCTCAGCGAGTTCACACAGATTGGCGGAGAGCTGATTAATGACGATAGTTCGGCAGCCGATGCAGAAATCATAGCTTGTGTAGTCAGTTGCTTAAAAGAAGTTGGGCTTAAAGAATTCCAAATTGAAATCGGTGAGGTTGAATATTTCAAAGGAATGATAGCAGAGGCTGGTATTGATGAAGAAACAGAAGGAAAAATTCGTGAGTATATCCACATGAAAAACTTCTTTGGTCTTTCTGAATATGTTTCAAAGCTTCCGATTCCAGAGAAGACAAAGACTGCACTCGCAAGTTTTGATTCATTATTTGGTGGTTTAGAGATGCTTGAACGCGCGGCCTCTTACGTCACAAATCAAGCATCGCTTACAGCAATTGACCGTCTCAAAAAGGTCTATACGGCTTTGGAAAGCTATGGATATACAGATTATGTTGGTTTTGATTTATCAATGCTTAACAGATATAACTATTACACCGGCATTGTATTTCGTGGTTATACATATGGAACGGGTGATGCGATTGTAAAGGGCGGAAGATATAATAATCTTATGGCTAAATTCGGAAAGGATGCTCCTTCTGTCGGCTTTGCAATTTATGTGGATGATTTGATGAATGCAATTAATCGTAACAAAATTGAAGTTGCAATTGATTATTCCAATATTCTTGTTTTATATGAACAATCAAATCAAAAAGAAGCAATTACATTAGCGACAGCACTTCGTGCAAAGGGTAAAAAGATTGAACTTATCCGTAAATCAACAAAACATACGTTAGATGACTATATTGCATATTCGAAGAAAATGCATTTTTCCGGAATATATCATTTTATCGACGAAAACAAAGTATCCGTTATTTCGCTTATGGATGATGTTGTTGAAGAAGTAGACGCAAAAGAATTATACTAAACCGGAGGCTATTATGAGATATTTAACATTTGCTCTGGCAAAGGGCAGACTTGCAAAGAAAACACTTGCTTTATTCGAACAAATGGGTATTGCATGCGAAGAGGCAAAGGATCCAAATACAAGAAAACTGATTTTCACAAACGAAGAACACAAAATTCGATTCTTTCTTTCGAAGGCATCGGATGTTCCGACTTATGTAGAATATGGAGCGGCGGATGTTGGCGTTGTCGGAAAAGATACAATCATGGAAGAGGGACGTAATTTATATGAGGTTATGGATCTTGGCTTTGGAAAATGTACAATGTGTGTATGCGGACCGGAGTCAGCAAGAGAATTACTTTCCAAAAATGAGATTATTCGAGTGGCCAGCAAATATCCGAATATCGCAAAGAATTACTTCAATGAAAAGAAAAACCAGACGGTTGAAATTATCAAACTGAACGGTTCTGTCGAGCTCGCTCCAATTGTTGACTTATCCGAAGTAATTGTTGATATTGTAGAAACGGGCTCCACTTTAAGAGAAAATGGTCTTACAGTGTTAGAAGAAATATGTCCGCTTTCTGCCAGAGTTGTTGTTAATCAGGTCAGCTTAAAAATGGAACACGAGCGTATTCGTAAAATTCTAAATCAGCTTAATGAGATTATTAATCAGGAATAGGAGACAAAATATGCGTATTATTACATTGAATGAAGACACAAAAAAAGATATATTAAGTAATTTATTAAAGCGTAGTCCGGACAATTATGGCAGCTATGAGGCAACTGTCAAAGAAATCGTTGAGGATATTCATATAAACGGTGACAATGCTTTATTAAAGTACACAGAGAAATTTGATAAGGCGAAGCTTGACCAGACTTCCATGCGTGTTACAAAGGAAGAAATTGAGGAAGCATACAAAGAAGTAGACAGTGAATTGTTGGATATTATTCGTAAAGCAATTGTTAACATTCGTGATTATCATGAAAAACAAAAGCAATATAGTTGGTTTGATTCGAAGGAAAACGGATCAATGCTTGGGCAGAAAATCACACCAATTGAAAAGGTTGGTGTTTATGTTCCCGGCGGAAAAGCTGCATATCCTTCTTCTGTACTCATGAATGTTATTCCTGCAAAGGTTGCCGGTGTAAAGCAGATTGTAATGACAACACCATGTGATAGTGAAGGAAAAGTATATCCTACAACACTTGTTGCAGCAAATGAGGCCGGTGTTGACGTTGTATATAAAGCCGGCGGAGCGCAGGCTATCGCCGCACTTGCATATGGTACGCAGACGATTCCAAAGGTTGATAAGATTGTAGGTCCGGGCAACATATTTGTTGCGCTTGCAAAACGTAATGTTTTTGGACATGTCAGTATTGATTCGGTTGCAGGCCCAAGTGAGATTTTGGTGCTTGCTGATGAGACAGCAAATCCAAGATTTGTAGCGGCTGATCTTTTATCTCAGGCGGAACATGATGAGATGGCATCTGCAATTTTAGTCACAACTTCACCGGAACTTGCAAAAAAAGTTTCAGATGAGGTTGAAGCATTTATTCCTGTGTTATCAAGAACAGAGATTATGCGTAAGTCAATTGACAATTATGGTTATATTTTATTGGCATCCAATATGCAGGAAGCGATTGATGTCGTGAATGATATTGCAAGCGAGCATTTGGAGATTGTAACTGCCAATCCATTTGATACTATGACTAAAATTTCAAATGCCGGTGCGATTTTCCTTGGAAGTTATTCGTCAGAGCCACTTGGTGATTATTTTGCAGGTCCGAATCATGTATTGCCTACGAACGGTACTGCAAAGTTTTTCTCACCATTATCCGTTGATGACTTTATCAAAAAATCAAGTATCATTTATTATTCAAAGGAAGCACTTGAACCATTACACAAGGATATTGAGAAGTTCGCTGAAGCGGAACACCTGACAGCACATGCAAACTCCATTAAGGTTCGATTTGAATAGGTTGAATCTTGATGTCGATAATGATATAATATTTTGATGTTTTAAAGGAGTGAGGCTTATGGCTGGTAGAATTGCAGTTGTAAACAGAAAAACCGCAGAAACAGAAATCGAAATGGAACTTAATTTGGATGGTAGCGGCATAACAAACATTGATACGGGAATTGGCTTTTTTGATCATATGTTAAACAGCTTTGCGAAACATGGTTTCTTTGATCTTACACTTAAGGTTAAAGGCGATTTGTTTGTTGATTGTCACCATACGATTGAGGATACAGGTATTGTTCTCGGACAGGCCATATTAAAAGCATTAGGAACAAAAGCCGGAATTAAACGGTTTGGCTCGTTTATGCTTCCTATGGACGAGACGTTAGTTTTAAGTGCTGTTGATTTATCCGGCAGACCGTATTTAGTATACGATCTTGAATTGACAACCGATCGTGTTGGCTATATGGATACGGAAATGGTAAAAGAATTTTTCTATGCTGTTTCATATAGTGCCGGTATGAATTTGCATATAAAACAAATGTACGGGTTAAATAACCACCACATTATAGAGGCTGCATTCAAATCTTTTGCAAGAGCATTAGATGAGGCAACAACGCTCGATGACCGCTTGTCCGGAAAAATCATGTCAACGAAGGGAAGCTTGTAGGAGATGATTATGATAAAACAGAATATAAAAAAAATATCATTACCGTTCTCGCAATTAAAGCTTAATTCAGATGGTATGATTCCGGTCATTGCACAGGATGCAACAACCGGAGAGGTATTAATGCTTGCTTATATGAATGAAGAAGCTTATAACAAGACACTTGAGACAAAGAAAATGACATATTATAGCAGAAGCCGAAATGAACTATGGACAAAAGGTGAGACCAGTGGTCATTTTCAAACAGTTAAAGCATTGTATATTGATTGTGATAATGACACAATACTTGCAATGGTTGAACAAATCGGTGCTGCCTGTCACACCGGAAATAAGACATGTTTTTTTAGAGAAATTGACAACTAGATTTGTCGCAGGAGGGATATTAGTATGAATTTATTAGTAAATGAATTTGTTCAGTATGTTATTAAATTTATAGCATTACTTGCATGCGCATTCCTTGGAATTCTCGCCGGAAAGAAAATCCGTAAAAACAAGGATGCAAAGGAGGACATATAAAGTGAAAAAGTACGGTGTTAACGAACTTAGAAAAATGTTTTTAGACTATTTTGAAGAGCATGGACATTTAAGATTAAACAGCTTTTCATTAGTACCAAAGAATGATAAGAGTTTATTACTTATCAACTCAGGTATGGCTCCGCTTAAGCCATATTTTACGGGAGCAGAAATTCCGCCAAGAAGCCGTATAACAACCTGTCAAAAATGTATTCGTACAGGTGATATTGAGAATGTTGGAAAAACAGCAAGACATGGTACATTCTTTGAAATGCTCGGTAATTTCTCGTTTGGTGACTATTTCAAAGAAGAAGCAATCACTTTTACATGGGATTTTCTGACTGAGAGAGTTGGCATCGATAAAGATCGTTTATATCCTTCTGTTTTTGAGGAAGACGATGAAGCGTTCGAAATTTGGAATAAGAAAATCGGAATTCCTGCAGAAAGAATTACAAGATTCGGTCGAGAAGACAATTTCTGGGAGCACGGAGAGGGCGCATGCGGACCTTGTTCAGAGGTATATTACGACCGTGGAGAAAAATATGGTTGTGGAAAACCGGATTGTAAGGTCGGCTGTGACTGCGATCGTTATATGGAAATCTGGAATGACGTATTTTCACAGTTCTACAATGATGGTAAGGGCAACTATACAGAATTAGAAAAAAAGAATATTGATACAGGTATGGGATTGGAACGTCTTGCATGTGTTTGTCAGGATGTAGATTCTATGTTTGATGTAGATACAATGAAGTCTTTACGCGACCATGTATGCAGTCTTTCAAATAAGCATTATGGTGAGGATTATCAGACAGATGTATCGCTTCGTGTAGTAACCGACCATATTCGTAGTGTAACTTTTATGGTAAGTGACGGTATTATGCCGGAGAACAGTGGTAGAGGTTACGTTCTTAGAAGACTTCTTCGCCGTGCGTGCCGACATGGAAGATTACTCGGTATAAAGGGCGCATTTCTTACAGAACTTGCAACGACTGTAATTGAGGGCTCTAAAGATGGTTATCCTGAATTAGAAGAGAAAAAAGATTTCATCTTAAAGAATATTGCCAAGGAAGAAGAACAATTTAATAAGACGATTGATCAGGGACTTGCGATTTTAGCGAAGATGGAAGAAGAGATGAAAGAGAATAATACAACCGTATTATCCGGAGAAAATGCTTTCAAATTGTATGATACATTTGGTTTTCCGATTGATCTTACCGAGGAAATTCTGGCAGAGAAAAATCTTTCTTATGATGTAGAAGGCTTTGAGGCAGCAAAGAAGGCTGCAAAAGACTTGTCAAGCGGTACATATAAAGGTGCTGAAAAGATGGCCGGTCGTGATCGCAATGTATATGATAATCTTCCGCTTGACCTTGAGACTACTTTTGTAGGATATACTGAAAGCAAATGTGGTGCAAAGATTACAGCTATGACGACAGATGCTACAAGTGAAGATGCTGCAGTTGTTGATGCACTGACAAGTGGTCAGAAGGGTACGATTATTACAGATGTGACTTCTTTATATGGCACGATGGGTGGCCAGGTAGGCGACAAGGGTGTAATCACTTGTGCGGATGGTGAATTTATTGTAACAGAAACCATTCATTTGCCGGGCAAGAAAATCGGACATGTAGGATATGTTTCCAATGGTATGCTTAAAGTCGGAGATGAAGTATTCGTATCTGTCGATGAAGAATCTCACGCAGCTACCTGTAAAAATCATTCAGCTACGCATCTTTTACAGAAGGCATTAAAGATGGTTGTTGGTAATCATGTAGAACAGAAGGGGTCTTATGTTTCTGCGGACCGTTTAAGATTTGATTTTTCTCACTTTGAGGCTATGACAAAGGAACAGCTTGACGAAGTTGAAAAAATCGTTAATCAGGAAATTGCAAAGGGACTTCCTGTTATTACAGATGAGATGGCTATTTCCGATGCAAAGAAAACAGGTGCAATGGCACTTTTTGGCGAGAAATACGGTGAAAAAGTACGTGTAGTAAGTATGGGTAAGTCAGAGAGTGATTCCATCGAGGATTCATTCAAGGATGCATTTTCGGTTGAACTTTGCGGTGGTACTCATGTAGATAATACTGCATCCATCCAATCAATTAAGATTCTCTCTGAATCAGGTGTTGCAGCCGGTGTAAGACGTATCGAGGCTTTAACAGGCGCTGCAGTCATAAAGTATTATGCTGAGTTAGAGAATACATTAAAGGAAGCAGCGAAGCTTCTTAAGGCATCACCAAACGAACTTGTTAATAAGATTCATCATTTGATGGCTGAACTTAAGGATACAAATTCGCAGCTCGAGTCCATGAAAGCAAAGGCAGCAAAGGATGCACTTGGAGATGTATTGGATAATGTCGTTGATGTTAACGGTGTAAAGGTACTTGCAACAAGTGTTACCGGTGTTGACATGAACGGACTTCGTGATTTAGGTGACAGCTTAAAAACAAAGCTTGGTAACGGAATGGTTGTATTGTTGTCCGATTGTGACGGAAAGGTAAGTATTGTAGCTATGGCTACGGACGACGCAGTTAAGGCCGGAGCACATGCAGGTAATTTGATCAAGGCAATCGCACCTAGCGTAGGCGGTGGCGGTGGCGGTCGTCCGAATATGGCTCAGGCCGGCGGTAAGAATGCTGCAGGTATCCCGGATGCTTTAAAGCTTGCTGTAGAAGAAGCAACAAAGCAGCTTGGTTAATACTTTTACGAAATATATAATATAATGCATATAAACAAAAAACTTTTCAAATTTTGTATATTAGTCAATGATGTGATACCTGATTCTTAAAAATAAAAGAACCGGTAT
>SAMEA3663026__coassemble_366_pt1 | contig 28901 bp, 24 predicted proteins | sample SAMEA3663026__metabat2_low_PE_012 | metagenome-assembled genome bin SAMEA3663026 (sample SAMEA3663026) | pig gut metagenome | biome: pig gut; feature: pig-associated habitat; material: faeces | place: France | collected 2012
ACGAATTTAGTACTGCTACGCGGAGCAACTAAGCGGAAGCGGTCCCGGAATGGAAGCATCCTCCGAGGAGAAAGCGTCCGGACAAGGAAGCGGTCCCGGAATGGAAGCGTCGATGATTACGAGACAAAACACCAGAAACGGGAGCACAAGGGGAATTGATTTTTCCCCACGCTCCGAATATAATAAGTATTAGATAAACTTGAATTTGTAGGTGAGATAAGATATGTTTGTTCGCGAAGCCACTATGCAAGATGCTTTTGCAATATGTAATATCAGTTGCGATGACTTGGGTTACGATTGCAGTTGTGAATTTGTAGCAACTCGGATAAGCAACCTTGATAATGGGAGAGAAAGAGTATTTGTTGCAGTAGTCAATGGAATTGTTGTTGGGTATATTCATGCAGAAAAATATGAAACACTATATTTTGAACCGATGTTAAATGTTCTGGGTTTAGCGGTTTCCTCCAAGTTTAGAAGGTGTGGCATTGGAAGGATGCTACTGAACCGCACTGAAAGTTGGGCGAAAGAGGTAGGTATAACTAAAATTAGGCTGAATTCAGGAGCCTCTCGAAAGGAAGCACATTCATTTTATCGAGCAATGGGATACAACAATGAAAAAGGGCAAATTCGATTTATAAAAGATATCGAATAATAGCATTATTGATTTATTCAATTCCAATTTGTCGAACAGGTGCAGGGTTTTCGGACCCTGCATCTTTTATGCTCTCAGAAAAATTAAGGCGAAATGCCCTGAAGTTATTCTTGTTTTGGCTTCAAATCAGCGAAAACCATACGAAGTGCTTATTATACAAGGCAAACCGCCATCCCCGAATTTAGAAAAAGTCGGAAAAAGATGGGCATATAGGAAGGATTCTGCCTGTCATACCCAAGCGAGCAGAAAAAGAAGGGTATAGAGGAAGAAATTATCATGTCATGCCCACGGAAACAGAAAAAGAAGGGCATATAAGAAGAAATTATCATGTCATGCCCACGGAAACAGAAAAAAGAAGGGCATAGAGGAAGAAATTATCATGTCATGCCCACGGAAACAGAAAAAGAAGGGCATAGAGGAAGAAATTATCTTGTCATACCCAAGCGAGCAGAAAAGGAAGAAACATGAAAACGCTTCTCGATTTCTAACATAAATTCTATATTTGGTTTGCTTAACCCCTGATAAGAAAATCATTATTCCGGATCAACAGCTTTCTCCACGGGGATGGATTCCATGCAGGGACATTTGCGACCGTCAGTACTTAATGAGTGCAAAGCACGAATTTAGTACTGCTACGCGGAGCAACTAAGCGGAAGCGGTCCCGGAATGGAAGCATCCTCCGAGGAGAAAACGTCCGGGCAAGGAAGCGGTCCCGGAATGGAAGCATCCTCCGAGGAGAAAGCGTCCGGGCAAGGAAGCGCCCGGCAAGGAAGCGTCGATGATTACTAGACAAAACACCAGAAACGTCAGTCATCCGTTTATTGCAATTCCTATGTGGTTATTATATACTATTTATATCTATGCCTGCACAATTTGCGGGCAAAAGAGCTTGCTTATAACGTTAGAAAAAAGAGGTGTCTGTGTGGATAATTTCGTTTTCAAAAACCAACAGAAATTAAGATATGGAATAACAACAGGAACATGTGCCGTGATTGCTGCAACGGCAGCGGCAAAGCGTTTACTGCTTGATATAGATTCCGGGACGATTTCCTATATGACACCGAAAAAGATTTCGATAGAAAGAACCGTGGTATGCGAGGAATATGAGAGTGGCAGCTATGCGATGTACAAAACGCAAAAGGACAGCGGGGATGATCCGGATGTAACAGATGGAGTGTTTGTTTATGCAAAGGTTGAAATGCTTTCAAAAAAACAACTGACAGAGGTAAAAAACAGTTTTTGTTTTGAGGATATGTCCTATCCGAATTTGTTTTTGGACGGCGGTGAGGGCATTGGAAGAATTACAATGGATGGTATGGAGCAAAGGGGTGGTCAGGCTGCGATTAACAGCGGACCCCGTGCTATGATTTTTGAAGCAGTAGCAGAAATTTGTGCGCTTGCAAAATATGACAAGCCTGTCAAAATTACAATTATGATTCCGGATGGTGTATATCTTGCTTCGAAAACCTTTAATCCAAAGCTTGGGATTAAAGGAGGAATTTCTGTTCTTGGAACAAGTGGAATCGTGGAGCCGATGAGCGAGAAAGCAATTATTGACACTATCGATTTGGAAATACGAATGAGATATAATCGTGGTGAGCGAAGATTGCTTGTGACACCCGGAAATTATGGACAAGGCTATGCGAAACATTTGCTTGGTCTTGATGTTTCAAACAGTCTGAAATGCAGTAATTTTATCGGAGAAACACTGGATCTTGCAGTCTCGTACGGCTACGAAAAATTACTTTTAATCGGCAATCTCGGTAAGCTTGTAAAGCTTGCTGCCGGTATTATGAATACGCACTCAAGGGTTGCGGACGGACGCATGGAAATTCTAGCGGTTCATGCAATGCTTGCAGGCGGAGGAACAACGGTCGGTGAGCAAATTATGGCATGCGTCAACACAGAACAGGTGCTTGATATTTTGGAACAGAATCAATTGCTGGATGCTGTCATGAAGCGTATATGTGCGCAGATTGAAATATATATCAGACGCCGTGTGGGTGGTCAGTTGCGTTTTGGCGTAATTCTTTTCTCGGAGAGTAAAGGACTGCTTGGAGAAACGGCAGGCAGTTTCGATTTACTTGCCGAATGGAAGGAGGAATAAACATGGTACATTTTGTTGGAGCGGGTCCCGGTGCTGTTGATCTTATTACGGTACGGGGGCAGAGGCTGCTTTCAGAGGCGGATGTAATTATATATGCGGGTTCTCTTGTCAATCCGGAACTTCTTTCCTATGCGAAGGAAAACTGTATGATTTATGACAGTGCGACCATGTGCCTGGAGGATGTAATTGCGGTTTATGAGGCTGCAGAAAAAAACGGGTATACGACCGTTCGTTTACACACAGGCGATCCTTCGTTATATGGTGCGATTCGTGAACAGATGGATGTGCTTGAAGCAAGAGGGATAGCATATGATGTTTGCCCGGGAGTAAGCTCTTTGTTTGGAGCAGCTGCGACACTTCAATGTGAGTATACACTTCCGGATGTGTCACAGAGTGTTATTATCACACGCGGTGAAGGACGTACACCTGTGCCGCCAAGGGAATCCTTGCAGTCTTTTGCCTCCCATCATGCAACGATGGTTTTGTTTTTGTCTTCCGGCATGGCGAAAAAGGTTCAGCGAGAGCTTATAGAGGGCGGTTATACAGAAGATACGCCCGTCGGCATTGTATATAAAGCGACCTGGCCGGATGAAAAAAAGATGGAGACAACACTTGGTAAGCTTGCAGAGACGATGGAAACAGAACAGATTCATAAGACCGCATTAATCGTTGTGGGGGATGTTCTCGGCAACCGCTATGAGAAGTCAAAGCTGTATGATGCAACATTTTCGACCGGTTACCGTGAGGCGAAGACCCAAGCAGTACATGCAACAGGAGCAGCAAGCGCATATGAAACAGTGCCTGCGTCCCAAGCAGTACATGCAACAGGAGCAGAAAATGCGTCTGAAACAGTACAAACAGATAAAAATGACATTCTTATGATTGCGTGCAGCAGACGAGGGCATGAACTTATGCAGCGTGTGCATTTTGCATGGGAGGAGCAGATGGCGCAAATGCCTAAGTTTGCCGGGCGAATCATTTGTAAGACAAAATGCAAGGCACTTCCGGATGTTTCCGATGTGAGAAGTGTGGCAGATATTGTTGCCGCACATATTACGACTGCAAAGGTAATTGTGTTTTTTTCGGCCACAGGAATTGCGGTTCGAACAATGGCACCATTTTTAAGACATAAGTCCGTTGATCCGGCAGTTATTGTTCTGGATGAGATGGGAAATTATGTGGTATCGTTAGTTTCCGGCCATGCGGGGGCTGCGAATGAATATACAAATTATATTGCAACACTTTCCGGTGCAAAGCCGGTAGTCACAACAGCTACCGATGTAGAAGGAAAATTTGCGGTAGATGTGTTTGCGAAGAAAAACCGATTGACGATGCTCGACTGGACGTTTGCAAAAGAAATTTCCGCCGCAATTTTGAGAGGGGAAACAGTAAGTCTGGACACGACTTATGAGATAGTAGGCAATGTTCCGGATGAGCTTTCCGTGAATGACAGTACAGCAAAATATCACATTAAGGTTACGTCGGATGTGCTTGAAATATATCAGAAAAAAGAAAATGAATTAATCCTTGTTCCGCAATGTTATATGATTGGAATCGGTTGTAAAAGCAACACATCGGAGGGTCTCATTTACGAAGCGGTAAAGATTTGCATGGATATGTACGGTGCAGATATGAAAGGTGTGGCAGCGGTTGCGAGTATTGATCTTAAGGAAGAAGAACCGGGCCTTGTGTCGTTTTGCCGGAGCTTGAATGTACCGTTTATGACATATGATGCGAACACACTAAATGCCGTGACAGGAAGCTATACGGAATCCGCGTTTGTTGAGCAGGTAACAGGTGTTGACAATGTATGCGAGCGAAGCGCAGTTGCATGTGTAAATACATTTAAAAGAGTGGACGGTTCGTATGGTCATTATGAATTTGTTTGTCGAAAGACGGCGAGAGAGGGTGTGACAGTGGCAATCGTTCAGGTAGAGAGGAAGCTTTTGATATGAAACAACTATATGTTGTTGGAATTGGGCCGGGAGCCTATGAAAAAATGACCGGTGAGGCAGTTGCGGCGCTTAAAAAGTGTGAGGCAATTGCCGGCTATCAGGTATATATTGATTTGGTGAAAGCTGATTTTCCGGACAAGCAATGGATTGTTACCGGAATGATGCATGAAAAGGAACGTTGTGAGCTTGCATTTGCATCCGCTGATTCGGATGTCACAACGGCTATTGTTTGCAGCGGTGATGCCGGTGTTTATGGTATGGCAGGTATTGTGCTTGAGCTATCGGTAAACTATCCGGAGGTTGAGGTTTGCGTCGTGCCGGGGGTTACTGCTGCATTGGCAGGTGCGGCCGTGCTCGGTGCTCCGCTCGGACATGATTTTGCGGTTGTCAGCTTAAGTGATTTGCTTACCCCATGGGAAGTAATTGAAAAGCGTCTGCTTGGTGCGGCAATGGCTGATTTTGTGATCTGTTTATACAACCCGTCGAGCAAAAAGCGGGCGGATTATCTGGAAAAGGCATGTCGCATACTGATGGAGTACAAATCACCGCAGACAAAGTGCGGATACGTTCGACAGATTGGACGTGACGGTGAGGATTATCAGTTGTGCACACTTGCGGAATTGGAAGAAAAAAAGGTTGATATGTTCACAACTGTTTTTGTCGGAAATGCGAGTACGAAAATAATCGCCAATCGGCTTGTTACGCCGAGAGGCTATCAGATTTAATGGTGAAATACATGAAAAATGTTTTGATTTTTGGTGGGACAATTGAAGGAAGAGCTTTAGTCGAAAGGCTGCAGACATTTGACATTATGCTTCATGTTTGCGTTGTTACGGATTATGGTGCCGGTCTTCTGCCGGAACGTGAAAATATCTGCAAGCATGTCGGCAGACTTGATATGGGAGCAATTAGCGAATTAATCTCGGAAATTAAGCCGGTCTGCTGCGTGGATGCGACACATCCGTATGCACAAATCGTCACAGAAAATGTTGCTGCAGTTTGCGAGAAGATGTCTTGTCCGTATATCCGAATCGCAAGAGCTGCTCAGCAAAATAACAATGAAAATTCTTATCTTTTTGACAGTGTGTCAGAGGCAGCGCAGTTTTTGGCAACAACAGAAGGTGTTATTTTTGCAACAACAGGGAGCAAGGAATTAGAGGCATATACGGTTATTCCGAATTATAAGGAGCGTGTGGTTGCCCGTGTGCTGCCAACGGTTGATGTCATGGAAAAATGCAGCAGTCTTGGATTTGAGGGGCGAAATCTGATATGTATGCAGGGCCCGTTTTCGGAGGAAATAAACTATGAAATGCTTCGGAGCACAGGTGCAAAATGGCTTGTCACAAAGTGTTCGGGGGCAGAAGGCGGATATCTTGAAAAATGTGAGGCGGCGATTCGGACCGGTGTGAATCTTGTGTTAATCGGACGACCAAAGGAATGTGAAAACGCTGTCGGATTTCCACAGGCACTTGATTTGGTTTGCACATATGCAGGTGTAGAAGCTTCAAACGAAAATGCAGAAAAGCAGATGCACACAGACAACGTAAAGAAAATATTTCTCATTGGAGCAGGTCCGGGCAGTCGTTTACTTATGACAAAACAGTCCCTTTTGGCAGTGGAGGCGGCGGACGTTTTGATTGGCTCCAAACGTGTGCTGGAAATATGTGATCCGGATAATGATAAGGTTCATTTTGCATGCTATGAGGCAAAGCAGATTATGGATTATATAAGAAACGACAAAATGCACCGTGTGTTTGGGGTTGTTTACTCAGGTGATATCGGATTTTACTCCGGAGCAGCGCAGCTTACAAGCTGTATTGAAATGGCCGATGAAAAATATGAGGTAGCATATGTAGCAGGCATTTCAACGCCGGTTTATTTGCTTGACAAGCTTGGCGTTCGCTGGCAGGATGCGGTGCTTGTGAGCAATCATGGCTGTGAGGTGAATGTTGTTCCGAAGGTTCGCGCAAATAAGGTTGTTGCCACACTGCTTGGCAAAAAATCGGATGTAGCTTCTATGTGCAGGCTGCTTGTTGCAGGCGGTCTTGATACGGTTAAGGTTGTTGTTGGAGAGCGTCTATCGTATCCGGATGAGACAATTCATTCAGGGACGGCGGGGGATTTCTTAAATAAGGAGTTTGATAAGCTTTCCGTTGCTGTATTTATAAATGCACATCCGATTGCGAAAATGGAACTGAAGGACGATACATTTTTGCGCGGGAATGTTCCGATGACAAAGCAGGAAATACGGCTTCTTTCCCTTGCGAAGCTTGGCATTCAATCGGATTCTGTCGTTTATGATGTCGGGGCAGGTACGGGTTCTGTCTCTGTTGCAATGGCACTTCAGGCGGAAGACGGAATGGTTTATGCAATCGAACAGAAGGAAGAAGCGAAGCAGTTGATTGAACAAAATGCGGCAAAGTCTGGTTGTGCAAATATTAAGCTCGTTGCAGGAAAGGCACCGGATGTGCTCGACGAATTGCCGGCACCGACGCATGCATTTATCGGAGGAAGCAGCGGGAATCTGATTGAGATCATTGAGACAATCAGACAAAAAAATACAGCCGTTCGTTTTGTTGTGAATGCGGTGACTTTAGAAACCGTTGCAAAGCTTTCTTTGCTTATTGATAAATATAATGAATACGCAGATATGGAAATTTTGTTTGTACAGATTTCACGTGGAAAACAGATGGGAGGCCATCATTTATTGACTGCGGATAATGGAATATATATAGCTGCATTTGGAGGAAAATAGAATAATCTGACAGGAGAATTTATGAAGTCGAATATGGCGAGAATTATGCTTGCAGCGCCGGCAAGCGGCAGTGGAAAAACAATGCTGACATGCGGCTTACTTGCGGCATTCAAAAAACGACAACTTCATATAGCGGCAATGAAATGTGGTCCTGATTATATTGATCCGATGTTTCACCGCAAGGTGCTTGGCATTTGTACCGGAAATCTTGACAGCTATTTTATGAGTGAGGATGATTTAATCAACTGTCTTGAAAAAAAAGCAATCGAAAATGACATCACGATAGTAGAAGCTGTTATGGGTTATTATGATGGGCTTGGAGGTGCGACAACGCAGGCATCTGCTTATGAGATTGCGCGTGTGACAAAGACAGCTGCCATACTGATTGTTGACTGTAAAGGGGCAAGTGTGACACTCGCCGCTACGATTAAGGGTATGATAGATTTTCGGTCAGACAGCAACATTGCAGGTGTGATTTTAAATCGTATAACAGAGGGCTTTTATGAGAAGATAAAGCCTGTGATTGAACATGAATGTGGCGTACCGGTTGTGGGATATGTGCCGATTCTTAAGGATATGGAAGTACCGTCGAGACATCTTGGACTTTACGCTCCGGAAGAGATGGAAGCATTTGGCGCATGGGCGAACCGGCTTGCCGAAATCTTCGAGAAGACGATTGACCTGGATCGGATTCTTGCGTTTGCAGATGCGGCAGAGGCACTTGTTCGAAACGAGAAGCCCGTGCAAAAGGAAACCAAAACCAATCCCGAAAATCTGCCGACAATCGCAGTTGCAAGAGACGAAGCCTTTGCATTTTACTACGACGAAAATATGGAACTGTTAAAGAAGCTTGGAGCAAAGCTGATTGAATTCTCACCGCTTCGCGATCGGGAACTTCCGTCGGATGTTGACGGACTTGTTCTGGGAGGTGGATATCCGGAGCTTTACGCAAAAATGCTTTCTGAAAATGTGGGAATGCGGACATCCATTCATGAAAAATGCATGAATGGGTTACCGTGCATTGCAGAATGCGGAGGATTTTTATATTTGCAGAAATCGCTTGAGGGCGATGACAAAACGGTTTATCCGATGTGTGACGTACTTCATGGTGAGGGCTTTCGAACAACACGGCTTCAGCGTTTTGGATATATGGAGGCAAGAATTGATACCGACGGAATGATTGGCAAACATACAATTTTAAAAGGTCATGAATTTCACTATTGGGATTGTACGCAAAACGGCTCAGATGCGACGGCGTATAAGCCAACGTCGCCGGATAAACAATATAAATGTATTGTTCATACCGAAACGATGTTCGCGGGATTTCCGCATTTTAATTACTACAGTAATCCGGAAGCTTTGCGAGGCTTTGTCAGAGCCTGCAGCAAATACAAACAATATAAAGAGAGAACTATATGAAAAAACGAAGCAAGGACAAAATGACAGAGCAATATTATGAAATCTATGCACAGGCGAAGGCGCGATGGGACAGTATTGCGAAGCCGATTGACAGTCTTGGCATTCTTGAGGAGCATGTTTGTAAGCTCTGTGCAATTGCAGGCGATAGCAGACCGTATGATTTATCGAAACGTGCACTGGTTGTCCTATGTGCGGATCATGGAGTTGTGCGGGAAGGTGTTACACAGACGGGGAGCGAGGTGACAAGAATTGTTGCCGAAAATTTTGCGGCGAACTGCTCTAGTGTAAATTATATGTCCGGTGTTGCCGGTGTTGATGTGTTTTCGGTTGATATCGGTATGCAGGGGGAGTCTTATCCTGAGAAAAAAATTGTGCAGGGAAAGGTAATTGACCGCAAGGTGGATTATGGTACCCATAATTTGGCAATAGAGCCGGCCATGACAATGCAGCAGTGTAATAAGGCTATAGAGACAGGCGGGGAAATTGTCAGGGAATTAAAACAAAAAGGCTACAATATCATTTGTACAGGTGAGATGGGAATCGGCAACACAACGCCATCGTCTGTACTTGCTGCTCTATTGCTCAATCGGACGGCAGAGCTTGTGACCGGTCGCGGAGCGGGGCTGGATGACAAAGGATTATCAACTAAAAAGCAGGTTGTTGCAAGGGCAGTTGACCGTTTGAAGAAGAAACAAATTACGGACCCGGTGCAAATGCTTGCAGAGGTTGGTGGTTTTGAAATAGCAGGAATGGTAGGAATGTATTTAGAAGGAGTGAAGGAACGTGTTCCGATTGTGATTGACGGTGCAATATCTTCCGTTGCGGCACTTGTAGCGACTGCAATCGATGCAAGGGTTCCGATGTATGCATTTGCTTCGCATGTGTCAGAGGAACCAATCGGAGTTCTCGTTCAAAAGGCACTCCGGCTTCCTGCAATGATTCACGGAAAATTATGTCTCGGGGAAGGAAGTGGTGCCGTTGCATTGCTGCCGCTTCTTGATATGGGACTTTCGGTATATAAAAACATGGGAACATTTGATGATTTGCAGATTGAGGCTTATGACCGTACAGGGAAGCCGGTACAGTAGAGAGGGTACTATGAAAAACTACAACACAAAAGGAAAAGATATCATAATGGCATATTTAAAGGATCATGCGGACGGGAACTTCAGTGCCAATGATATATTTCAGTATTTGGAAGAACATAATAGCAAAATGAATATTTCCACTGTTTATCGAAATTTGGACAAATTCGTAGATCAGGGAATGCTTATGAAGCTCAAGAATCCGGACGATGATTTTTGCAGATATCAGTACAAGCATCCGGATGGAAATTGTGATGATCATATTCATATGCAGTGTCGCAATTGCGGCAGGGTGTTCCATTTAGAGTGTGGATTTATGGAGGAGCTGTCAAAGCATTTGTTTGCACATCACGGCTTCACAATCGAGAGTGCGGGTTCCATGATAAAAGGACTATGCGGCGAATGCAACACGGACGTATCATTTGAAGCAGCGCATTTGCATGAGGTGCAACATCCGCAGAAAGCAGCGCATTTGCATGAGGCGGAACATTCACAGGAAGCATCACATTTGCATGAGGCGAAACATCCGCAGGAGACGGTTCACCCGCATGAAATTGAAAAGAAGAGTTTTTCAATTATTACGGAGGAACTTCAGGATATACAACTGGATCCTTTACAGGAGCCGATTATTAAACGCTGTATTCATACATCTGCGGATTTTGATTATGTTGAGAATCTCTGCTTCTCGGACCATGCGGTTGAAAAACTCCATGCGGCAATAAAAAACGGAGCATGCATTGTGACCGACACGCAGATGGCGAAGGCAGGAATAAACAGTACGGAGCTTGCAAAATATGGCGGTGAGGTATTTTGTTTTATGCGTGATTCGGATGTTGCCGCTGCGGCAAAGAAACGTGGCTGCACACGGGCGGTTGTGAGTATGGAAAAGGCAGCAACGCTCGGCAAACCGCTTATTTTTGCAATTGGAAATGCGCCGACTGCCCTTCTGTGTCTTTATGATTTAATTCAGAAAGGAAAGCTTAACCCAGAGGGAATCATCGGTGTGCCAGTCGGCTTTGTAAATGTAGTTGAGGCAAAGGAACAGATTATGCGTGCGGATATTCCGTATATCGTAGCGCGCGGACGCAAAGGCGGAAGCAATGTGGCAGCAGCGATTTGTAATGCGCTTTTGTACCAGCTTCGAGATATGGAAAATCATTAAGAAACAGAACCTTACGATAAAAATTTGTATGGAAATGAGTTGAGGATACTATATGTTATATGTTGTTACGGGTGGAAGCGGCAGCGGAAAATCAGCACTCGCGGAAGCGAAAGTACGACAACTAAAAATGCGTTCGACAGGCAATTGTTACTACGTTGCGACGATGCTTGCTACAGATGACGAGGAAACAAAAAAACGTATTGCCCGCCATCAGATGCAACGAAAAGCCGATGGCTATATAACATTGGAATGTCCCAATAATCTGTCGCAGATTAAGCAGTCAAAAGGTGATATTTACCTGCTTGAATGCATGTCAAACCTTCTTGCAAATGAAATGTTTATGCAGGACGGAAAGGTTGGCTTTGACAATGAAATACAAGAAGCGAAAAAGCGTTGCGATATAACTATTTTGCAGCCGATTTATGAACTGGCAAAGGACAATCTGCTTGTCGTTGTGACAAATGAGGTGTTTTCGGACGGAGCATATTCCGGCGATGAATATTCTGCTGAGACAAAGCGCTATGTAGAGCTGTTCGGATATATAAACCAAAAGCTTGCGGCAAAGGCAGATGCTTTTGTTGAGGCGGTTTGCGGAATACCTGTAGTGATGAAGGGAGAATGGTAGAATGCGGGCACTTATTATTGCATTTTCAACCTATTCACGTGTGCCGATGCCACATGTGAATTTTAACGAAAAATCAATGCGCTATTGCATGTGCTGTTTTCCGATTGTCGGACTATTTATCGGGGCATGTGAGGCGGCATTATATTATCTCTTTGCTTCGGTTTTTCACATGTCAGGGATGTTTGCGGCATGTGTGCTTACAGTTGCGCCGGTGTTAATCACAGGCGGCATTCATTTGGATGGTTATATGGATACGATGGATGCAAAGCACTCTTACAAGTCAAAAGAAGAGAAGCTTGCAATATTAAAGGATCCTCATTTAGGAGCTTTTGCCGTAATCAGTGCAATGGTATATTTTGTATTGTATGTGGGTGCGACTTATCAGATGCTTACTTATTTGGAGGATGGAAATGTAATCAAAATGGTTGTGCCAATTGCGTATATTTTTGTGTTGGAACGGGTGTTAAGCGGTCTTTCCGTTGTTCTGTTTCCAAAGGCAAAAAAAGATGGTATGCTTGCTGCGACAGCATGTCAGGCTGATCGGAAGGTGGCAGTGATACTTGTGATTTTGGGGCTAATATTTACAGCTGTTTCGGCAATCGCCTGTCCGGTTCGGACAATGGTAATTGCAGGGACAGGGCTAATATGCTTTGCCCGATATCGCGTGATGTCCGAAAAGCTGTTTGGCGGAACAACCGGGGATTTGGCGGGAGAGTTTTTGCAGACAACGGAGTTGCTTTGTATTCTTATGCTGTTCGTATGTTCTGAGATTATGAAATAATAGAGGGAGCATTATGATTTTAATTATAGGTGGGGCTGCACAAGGAAAAAACGAATATGCAGACAGGCAGTATAGTGATGGCTATACGATTATCCACGACTTTCAAAATGTGATTTTTGAACAGCAAAAAAAAGGCGAGGATGCAATGAAGGCCACCGTTTCCCTTTTAGAAGAGGCGACGGATTTGGAGCGGCTTGTAATTGTGTGCGATGAGGTCGGTTACGGTCTTGTTCCGGTGGATGCGTCAGAGCGCAGGTATCGTGAGACGGTTGGCAGGGTGAGCTGTTATCTTGCCGAGAGAGCGACCTGTGTCGTGCGGATTGTGGCAGGAATTCCGGTGAGGATCAAGTAGATGAAGTTAATGACAACAATAGTTCTCATTCGACATGGAATGACACAAGCAAATAAAGAAAAGCGTTATATTGGTGTTACAGACGAGCCCTTGCTGGAAGAAAGCGTCCATGCGCTTGTAAGGGAACGAGAAAAATATGCAGAAATATTGCAAAGAAATACATTGAAAAAGTGTTATGTCAGTCCGTTGCTTCGGTGCAGACAGACGGCAGATGTATTGTTTCCGGATGTCAGTCAGATAATTATTGAAGACTTTCGCGAGTGTAATTTCGGATTGTTTGAAAATAAGAATTACGAAGAATTAAACGGAAATCCGGCATACCAGCGGTTTATTGATTCCAATGGTCAGACCGCATTTCCGGAAGGGGAAGATCAGGCAGGCTTTTGCGCGCGCGTTAACCGGGCATTTGAAGCACTTGTTAAAGACTATTTTTATGCGCAAATAAACAGACACAAAGCCTTGACAAACGGCAAAGCACAGGATGTGTTTTTGGTTGTTGCGCATGGTGGAACGATTATGGCGATTCTTTCACAGTACGCAGATGAAAAAAAGACGTTTTATGATTGGCAGCTTAGCAACAATGCTTCCTATAAGGGAAACCTGTTCTTTGATGATGAAACGGGCGAAATAGAGATAACAAACGTTAAAAAGAATGAATAAAAGGCAGAGAAATGTTTGATATTGGACAACGAATTATAGTTCTTTGTATCGCTGTGGTGCTGGATGTATTTCTTGGAGATCCGCATGGACTGTGGCACCCGGTTGTTGGTATAGGACATTTAATTTCATATTTGGATAAAGCATCAAAAAGGAGAACCTTCCTATCGGGTGTTTTCCTTGCGGTTATCGTTCTTGGAGTGTCCGTTTCAGTGCCGCTTGTAATATTAATTGTGGCATATATGGCGCATCCGAATGCAGGTATTGTTGTTGAGAGCTTTTTTTGTTATCAGTTACTTGCCATGCGTTCATTATATGATGAGAGCATGAAGGTATATCATGCGCTTGCAAAGAAAGATGTGGAGGGCGCAAGACATGCAGTTTCAATGATTGTAGGTCGAGATACAGAGGCACTTGATGATGTCGGTATTACAAAGGCAGCAGTAGAAACCGTTGCTGAAAATACATCCGATGGCGTGATAGCACCACTTCTTTTCATGTTTTTGTTTGGGGCTGTCGGGGGCTTTTTCTATAAAGCAATTAACACAATGGATTCTATGATTGGTTACAAAAATGACAGGTACAGGCAGCTTGGGACTGCCGCCGCAAGGCTTGACGATGTTGCAAATTTTATTCCGGCACGGGTGAGTGCATGGATGATGCTTTTGGCAGGTGCCATTCTTCGCCTGGATGTGAAAAATGCATGGAAAATATACAGACGGGATCACAGCAAACATGACAGTCCGAATTCCGCGCATACGGAAGCGGTCTGTGCGGGTGCACTTCGTGTGGCTCTCGCAGGGGATGCGTATTACTTTGGTAAAAAAAAGGAAAAACCAACGATAGGGGATGCGCTTCGCCCGGTCGAATATGAAGATATAAAACGAGCAAACTATTTGATGATAGCGGCATCAATGTTAACGTTTTTTATTGGAATTTGCTGTTTGTTTTTTCTTTGGATAATCTAAAATTCGAGGGAGTATTACGCAACCGATAGAAATGGCAGGCAGTATATGAGGGAACAATATGAGAATTGAACATGGCGGTGATATTTACCGCAACAATATTCAACACGATTTTTCGGTGAACATCAATCCGCTCGGAATGACGGAAAAATGCAGGCAGGAGGCTATGCGGGGAATTGAACAAAGCTCGCACTATCCGGATGTAAATGCAACCAAGCTTCGTGAGGCTATCGCAAATAAATATTTCGTAAACGCTGATGCGATTCTTGTTGGCAACGGAGCTGCCGAGCTTATTTATGCGCTTTGTCATGCATTAAAGCCAAAACAGGCACGTGCGCTGGCACCGACATTTCAAGAGTATGAGGCTGCCGTACGCATGTCCGGCGGCAAAATGATTTACACATTGCTGCGCGAGGAGAAGGATTGGCTAGTGGATGATACATTTGCGGATTGTATTTCGGAAAAGGATGACCTGGTGTTTGTCTGCAACCCAAACAATCCGACGGGAAAGAGAGTGGATAAGGAAGTGCTTGCCCGGCTTGTCGAAAAATGTAAGCAGGTAAATGCTTATCTTGTGATTGATGAATGCTTTCTTCCGTTTATAAAACAAGAAGACGAATACAGTTATTTCAAAGCTTCTTGTCAAAAGCATGTGATTGTGTTGAGAGCCTTCACAAAAATCTATGCGATGGCAGGTCTTCGTTTAGGATATATGCTTGTAGGAGACGAGGATTTGCGCGAAAAAACAGTTGCACAGATGCAACCGTGGAATACGTCGGTTTCGGCGCAGCTTGCAGGTGTTGCGGCACTTGATGAGGACGATTTTGTAGATGCAACAATTGATTTGATAAGCCGTGAGCGAAAAAATCTTACAAACGGATTACAGCCATATGTTCACAAGGTTTATGACAGTGATGCCAATTTTCTGCTTGTAAAGGCCGGAGAGGATTTTGCGGACAGACTGCTGGAGGAAGGTGTGCTCATACGCTCATGTAAAGGCTTTGCGGGGCTTGACGGAACCTTTTTCCGCATTGCAGTCCGCACATATGGCGAGAACGAACAACTGCTTCAGATTTTGAGCAGGATATACAAGAAAGATATATAAGAAAGATATATAAGAAGGCTGTATAATGAAAAAGGAATTTGAAAGGAGGGAGTTTTGGTGGCACGTGTGATAATGGTACAGGGAACAATGTCAAATGCAGGGAAATCCTTGCTTGTTGCGGGACTATGTCGTATTTTTAAGCAGGATGGATATCGCGTAGCACCATTTAAATCACAAAATATGGCACTCAACTCCTATGTCACAGATGACGGACTGGAGATAGGTCGTGCACAGGCGATGCAGGCAGAGGCGTGCGGGATTTCGCCGAGTGTTCACATGAATCCGATCCTTCTAAAGCCGACAACGGACATGGGTTCGCAGGTGATCTTGCAAGGTGAGGTTGTCGGAAATATGCACGCCGTCGATTATTTTAAACGCAAAAAGGATTATATTCCGGTAATAAAAGCATCGTTTGACAGCCTTGCAAAAGATTATGATATCATTGTTATTGAAGGAGCAGGAAGTCCGGCAGAAATCAACCTAAAGCAGGATGATATTGTGAATATGGGACTTGCAAAGCTTGTAGATGCACCGGTCGTTTTGGTCGGAGATATCGACCGTGGCGGCGTGTTTGCACAGTTAGTCGGAACGGTGATGTTGCTTGACGAAGAGGAAAAAACTCGTATAAAAGGTCTTATAATCAATAAGTTTCGCGGCGATGAAAAAATACTGGAACCGGGGATTGCCATGCTTGAGGAAAAGGCATTAAAACCCGTGATTGGCGTAGTTCCGTACATGAATGTAGAGCTTGAGGATGAGGATTCGCTCTCGAATCATCTCTTGCGAAAAGGAAGGGCTGACAGCATTCGAAAGGTCGATGTTGCAGTTATCCGACTTCCGCGTATTTCTAATTTTACGGACTTACAGGTCCTTTGCATGGAGGAGCAGATATCCGTCCGTTATGTGGAGCGTGCGGACGAGATAGGAACGCCGGATCTGATTGTGATTCCGGGCACAAAAAATACGATTTCCGATCTTCTCTGGATGCGCGAAAACGGAATCGAAAGCAGGCTGTATCGACTTGCAAAGGAAGGTGTTTTGGTAATTGGAATATGCGGCGGTTACCAGATGCTTGGAGAGAAAATTACAGATTATAATCATACAGAAAGCGAGTGGGATGAAGTTCGAGGTATCGGACTTTTGCCACTTGAGACACAGTTTCAGGATGAAAAAACAAGAACAAAGGTCAGATATAGCTGTACCGGTATGAAAGGCGCTTTTTCATCATTGGAAGGCAAAAGGATAGAAGGCTATGAGATTCATATGGGGAAGACGACCAGCATTGAGACCGGAGCGCAAATGGACAGCTATTGTGGAGAAACTGTTTATGGTTCGTATATCCATGGCATTTTCGATGCATGTGAATTCAGGCAGGCGCTTACGAAACTTCTATGCGACAGAAAACAAATTCCGTATGATGATGTGGAAAAAATATCATATAAAGAGTATAAGGAAACACAGTATGACAAGCTTGCCGAAGAACTTCGTAAACACCTTGATATGGATGCCATTTATAAGATTCTCGGGTAATGCACGACAGGGTGCTTTTGCACAGCTTTAGGAAAAGCAGGAGAAGGATTTGATTATTTAATGAATGAGAGGTAGTAAATGATTCAGCTTTATCATGGGGATGGAAAGGGAAAAACGACGGCAGCTGTAGGAATTTGTGTCCGTGCGCGTGGTCATAATATTCCTGTCGTTTTTGCGCAGTTTTTAAAGGATGGAAGCTCGGGCGAAATCAAGATGCTCAAACAGCTTGGTGTGAAGGTGATGCTTCCGGATACATTTTTTGGATTTGTTCGTTCGATGAGTGAGGAACAGCTTCAAAAGACAAAGGAGGACTATGCAGGCTTCCTGAACGACATTGAGAGGGAAGCATACAGCCTGATACGTGACAATGATTCGTCCGCTTCTGATGAAAATATGCAAGCGGTTTACTGTGTGCTTGTATTAGATGAGGTTGTTCATGCATGCAATAACGGACTTGTGAATGAAAAAGAAATGCTTGCCTTTCTCGGCCGGATCAAACATAAAACGGAGGTTATACTAACCGGAAGAAATCCGTCTGCCGACATAGAAAATGCGGCAGATTATTGTACAAGCTTTCAAAAAGAAAAGCATCCGTTTGATTTGGGAGTAACAGCCAGAATAGGTGTTGAGTTATAAAAACATAACAGGAATAAAGGAGGAAAATATGATAAGCAAGGAAGAAATTCTAAAAAAAATAGAGAATGCGATTTCGATCATTCAAAACGATTTGCTTTATGCTGTTGAAGTCGATTTACAGAATAACACGTATTTGACATTGCTTAGCAATTTAGAAGCACTTGATATTTTTCTTCCGTCAGAAGGTCCTTATGATGAACTAAACGACCGCATTCAGGAGCTTATAGCAGAGGATTATCGCCAGATGCGTCATGAGTTTGGTAATATTTCATATATACAGAAAGCATTGACAAAGGAAAAGCAAATTGAGTGCGAATACATTGTTGTAAAAGAGACAAATACGTGGCGCAGAGATTTGTTTTTGGCAACAGAATACCGGGAGAATATTCCGATTAAGGCTGTTTGGATTCACAAGGAAATTGATGCACTGAAGGCAAAGCAGCTTCGTGAAACAAAAGCGATTATTGAGGCACAGGATATGGCTGAAACGGCAAATAAGGCACGGAATGAATTCCTAAAACGAATGAAGCAGGATATTCGAACACCGATGAATACGATTGTCGGTATGACAGCCGTTGCGAGCGCCAATGTCACAAATCCGGAGCGGGTGCAAATGTGTCTGGATACGATAGCAAGTACGGCAAAGGAAATGTTTTCCACGTTTAAAAATATTATGCATATGCTGAATATTGAGGCGGGAAGTGTTCGTCTGGAATTGAAGCCGTTTTTGTTAAAAAACCTCATAAATGAGAGTATGGAACTCGTTTTTGAGGAAGCGAAAAGCCGCAGACATATGACATCCGTTGACTTTTCAAATATTAAGGAAACGGCGTTGCTAGGTGATGCAGGAAGGCTGCAACAGGTATTGGTGGAGATTTTGAGAAATGCAATATTATATACACCGATAGGTGGGACGATACGTGTTGTCGCGACGGAAGTGGAAGAAAACTTCGCAGGAAAACCGGCTGCGAAAACGATGGGAGAAGCCGGAAAAACAAAGTGTTTTAAAATACAGGTAATCGATGACGGAGTCGGTGTGTCGGAGGAATTCCAGAAGATTATTTTCGAGCCGTATACCCGTGAAAATATGAGGGATATCGAATATACACATGGTACAGGTCTTGGACTTGTTATCGCGAGAAATATTATTCGAATGATGGACGGAGACATTGCGATTTCTTCCTCAAAGGGAAAGGGAACGACCGTAACCGTATCGTTCCGATGCCAGGTTGCAGAGCATGTAAAGCCCGAAGAATTGACAAAGAAAACTATGCCGCAAGAGACTACGATGTCATTTGGCGGAGTACATGTGTTACTTGTAGATGAGGACCCTGTTTCCTCAGAAATCGTTGACAAGATATTGACCACACAGGGGATTGTTGTCGACAGGGCGCTTAACGGCATTGAGGCTGTTCAAAAAATCGAGGCTTCTGAGGAAGACTATTACAACATTGTTTTTATGGACATTGCAATGCGAAAAATGGATGGTTTTGAAGCGACAACGGCCATTCGGAATTTGCAAAGAGAAGATGTAAAAACACTTCCGATAATTGCGGTTTCAAAGAGTGTTATGCCGGAGGACCGAGTCCACGCATTGATGGCGGATATGGATGATTATTTCCAAAAATCAATGGACTATAGTCAGTACATTCACATGCTGGAAAAATATTTGTAGTGTATACATATTATTATTACGACCGAAGAGAAGGATATGCTCTATGGCCGCAAGGGGGAGCTGATGAAACATATGAACACGCCGACGTTGAAAGAGGTTGAAAACCTTTTAAAAAATTAAAATCGCGGAAGATTGGATTAAATCAATTCATTTAAGGAGATGCTATACTTTGAATATAGCATCTTTTTTTATTTGACTTTTTGAATATTTGGCTTTACAATATACGAGATGTAGTTTTGAATACTACGTAAGAGATTAGTAAAAACTATTTGTAATAAATTATGATAGAGATAATTAAGAAAAGAGGACAAACAAGATGGGTCAACAGGAGATGCAGCCGGTAGAGGGAATTGCAGGTAAGTATGTATCCGTATGTAAAGACGACAACGGAGTGTTAAGTGGCATTGAGTTTCACAATGATGACAATTTTAATTTTGCATTTGATGTGGTAGATGTGCTCGGTAAGACAAAGCCGGATAAGCTTGCGATGCTGCACATTTCAAATGATGGAAAGGAACGACGGATTACCTTTAAGGACATGATGGTTTACTCTAACAGAGCGGCAAACTATTTCCGGTTCCTTGGCATTAAGCGCGGTGACCGTGTTATGCTGGTGCTTAAGAGACATTATCAGTTCTGGTTTGCGATTCTTGCATTACACAAGATTGGTGCGGTTGCGATTCCTGCGACGAACCTGCTTGTTAAGAAGGATTTTGAATATCGTTTTAAGGCTGCGAAGGTGGATGCGGTTATTTGTACATCCGATGGAAAGGTTGCGGTTGAGGTTGAACGTGCCGCCAAGAACTATGACGGACTTAAGGCTAAAATTATGGTTGGTACATCAACACTGAAGGGCTGGCGTAATTTTAACCGCGATATGAAATATTTTTCTTCAGAATACAAGAAGCCGGCAAGTCTTCCGGGAGGAAACGACCCTATGCTTATGTTTTTCACATCCGGAACGACTTCTTATCCTAAGATTGCTGAACACACATACAAATATGCACTTGGCCATTATGTAACTGCAAAATACTGGCAGCAGGTCAAGAGTGACGGTATTCATTTTACAATCAGTGATACCGGCTGGGGCAAGGCACTCTGGGGTAAATTATACGGACAGTGGCTTTGTGAGGCTGCTGTATTCACATACGATTTTGATGAATTTTATGCAAATCATATATTAGAGATGATTGAGAAGTACAAGATTACGACTTTCTGTGCACCGCCTACTGTTTACCGTGTGCTTGTGCATATGAATCTTGACAAGTTTGATCTTTCGTCTCTTACGAATGTTACAACGGCCGGAGAAGCATTGAATCCGGAGATTTATGAGAAATTTTACCGTAAGACCGGCTTTAAGATTATGGAGGGCTTTGGTCAGACAGAGACGACGCTTACGATTTGCAATCTTGAGGGAATGCGTCCGATTCCGGGCTCTATGGGCAAACCAAGTCCGCAATATAAGGTTAAGGTTATGCGTCCGGATGGAACACTTTGCAACGAACGCGAGACAGGCGAGATTGTAATTGATGTTCGTGATGGATATCCGGCAGGATTATTTATGGGTTACTATCTCGATGAGAAACGTACAGAGAATGTTATTTATGAGGGATATTATCATACCGGCGATACCGCATATATGGACGATGAAGGATATTTATGGTATGTTGGTCGTGTAGATGATGTTATTAAGTCTACAGGTTATCGTGTTGGTCCTTTCGAAATAGAAAATGAAATCATGAAGCTTCCATATGTTTTAGAGTGTGCGGTTACTTCCGTGCCGGATCCGATTCGAGGACAGGCGATTAAGGCAACCGTTGTACTTACAGATGACGTGGAAGGCAACGATGATCTCAAAAAGCAAATGAACAAATTTTTCAAGTCAAACCTTGCTTCTTACAAGCGACCAAAGTTGATTGAGTTTGTTAAGGAACTTCCTAAGACCGTAAGCGGTAAGATTCGACGTGTTGAGATTAAGGAGCGCGATTGGGCACAGAACGAGAAAAACTAAGGAGGTAGCGTAGTGGGAGAGCAGATAGTAATTACCGGTATGGGTGCTGTTACACCAATAGGAATCGGTGTAGAGAATTTTTGGAAAGCATTAATCGATGGTGTACGTGGTGTTGAACCAATCACGCGATTTGATGTAACGGATTTGCCGGTTAAATTTGCAGGTTGTGTAAAGGATTTTAATCCTGAACAGTTTATGCCTAAGAAGCTTACACGTGAAATGGATTTGTTCATGCAGTATGGGTATGCTGCCGCTGAGGAGGCACTTACGGATGCAGGACTAAATCCGGATAACATTGAGGAACGCAAAGTGCCGGCAGAACGTATCGGAATTGTAGTCGGTACAGCATATGCAGGAATTGCGACAATTGCAGAAACACAGGATGGTATTAGCACAGGTGCGCATTCTAAGGTCAGCCCACGTTTTGTGCCAAAGATTATCGGAAATGTGGCAGCTGCACAGATTGCGATTGCAAAGGGCTTTCGAGGACCGAGTCTTACTGTTACAACAGCTTGTTCGTCAGGTGCAGATGCACTTTCAACCGGTATTATGATTTTGAAGAGTGGCGAGGCTGATGTTGTACTTTGTGTTGGTGCAGAGGCGGCAATTTCTCCACTCAACATATTAGGACTTACGGCGGCACACGCATTATCAACTCGAAATGAAGAGCCGGCAACAGCATCAAGACCATTTGATGCTACACGTGATGGATTCGTTATGGGCGAAGGCGGTGGCTGTATTATTATCGAGACGGAGGCACATGCAAAGGCAAGAGGTGCCAAGATTCATGCATCTGTCATTGGCTGGGCAAACAGCACAGACGGTTATCACGTTACTTCCCCTCATCCGGAAGGAATCGGAGCGATTGCATGTATGAAAAAAAGCATTGAAAAGGCGGGTATTAAGCCGGAAGAGGTTGATTACATTAACACGCACGGCACATCTACGCCGAAGGGCGATGTCATTGAGACAAAGGCAATTCACACCTTGTTTGGAGACTATGCGGGCAAGCTTGCAATTTCATCTACAAAGGGTTCTACAGGCCATATGATGGGTGCAGGCGGCATTATTGAGACAATCGCATGTGTAAAGTCCGTACAGGATGATATTGTGCCACCAACACTAAATCTTGATAATCCGGATCCGGAGTGTGATCTTGATTATGTGCCAAATGTTGCGCGCAAACAGACCGTAAATATCGCGATGTCAAATGCGTTTGGATTTGGCGGACAGAATTCAAGTATTTTAGTTAAGAAATATAATTGGGGTAATTAATATATTCAGAACAATTCGAATAATTAGCAAAATTAGAACAATTTGAAGAATTAGAAAAAGCGTCAGCATAATGACATGTGTCCGAAGTTTGGAGGGCATATCCGTTTGCTGACGCTTCTTTCTGTTATAGTTTTTGAATTTAACGTTTGTGACAAAGTGCCAATGGTCGTGACAAAGTACCAATGGTCGTGACAAAAGCTACGTCCCTAATGATGCGGCACGGGCAAGGGCGGCGTTGATATTCTCGCAAAGGTTTTCTTCGCCGAGTTTTTCAATGAAGCCTGCTTTTTTCATGACGCGAAGTGGTTGCTCGTTAACGTGAGAGAGAAGCAGGGTGATGTGCTTTTTGTGGCATATTTCAAGTGCGTCAACGAGAGACTCGAGACCTGAAATATCCATAGCAGGAACGTTACGCATACGAAGAATCAACACGTTCTTATTCTTTTCGTTTGCAAATGCAAGATAATCTTCCGTGGCACCAAAGAACATAGGTCCTGTAATTTCGTATACCATTGTATTTTTTGGTACAATCTTTAAGTCTGTGTGCTCTGAGATTTCATTCTCATCAAGATCTTCATGATATACCCATGGCTTTACCTCAGCTACGTCAGACATACGTTTCATGAAAAGGAAGGCAGACATAACCATACCGATTTCGATTGCAATGACGAGGTCGAAGAAAACGGTTAAAAGGAAGGTTGCGACAAGAACGAGAATATCGCTTTTTGGAGCGGTCTTTAACATGTGCGCAAAGGTTCTCCAGCCGCTCATGTTGTATGCAACAATAATTAATATTGCAGCAAGACATGTCATAGGAATCATCGATGCATATGGCATGAGGAATAATAAAATCAAAAGTAATGTGACAGCATGAACCATACCTGCGATTGGTGTACGACCACCGTTTTTTACGTTTGCGGCTGTACGTGCGATTGCACCTGTTGCAGGAATACCGCCAAATAATGAGGATACAATATTACCAACACCCTGACCGACAAGCTCCGCATTGGAACGATGATGTCCGCCGATCATACCATCTGAAACGACACAGGAAAGTAACGATTCAATAGAAGCAAGAATCGCAATTGTAAATGCCGGTGAGATTAATTTTTTTACAAGGGAAAAACTTAATTCCGGAGCGGTGAAGGCTGGGAAACCGGCCTTTATTGTATATAAATCACCGATTGTAAGAACATTAAGATCAGCAAGCTGAACAATTAATGTCGTTATGATGATGGCAACGAGTGAGCCCGGAATCTTCTGTGAAATTTTTGGCCAGAAAATCTGAATGAGAAGTGCAAGCATACCGATACCGAGGGTTACCCAGTTAATGCTGCTAAAGTTTTCTGCGTAAGCCTTAATCTTGTCGACAAACTCAGCCGGAACAGCGCCCATGTCAAGTCCAAAGAAATCCTTAAGCTGACCGGCAAAAATACCGACAGCGATACCGGCGGTAAAACCGATGGTGATTGTCTTTGGAATAAATTTAATCAGGTTTCCAAACTTGAAAATACCCATAATAATCATGATGATACCGGCAAGAAGCGTAGCAATTGTAAGTCCGCTCATGCCGTAATCCAAGATGATGCCATATATGATTACAACAAAGGCAGCAGTTGGACCGCCAATCTGAACACGGCTACCACCTAAAAAAGAAATGAAAAATCCGGCCATGATACCGGTATAAAGACCCTGCTCAGGTCTGACACCGGATGCAATAGCAAGCGCAATGGAAAGCGGTAATGCGATAATTGCAACGATGATACCGGAAATGATATCTTTGATTAATTGTTCCTTCGTATAGCCTTTTAGTGTGCTAAAAAGCTTTGGTTTGATGTACTTAAGTGAATCCATAAAAATGTTCCTCTCTGTTTAAGCATTACTTTTAATATAATAACGTAGGACACTATGATAGAACAAATTTATATGATTTTCAATATAAAAGTTGCAAAAAAAGAGTTGGAAAATAAACAAATATTGACGGAAGTGTCAACACTTTATTATAATTCTATATAGATTTTTAGGAGGTGTAGCTTTGTGAGTGAATTTGAGAAGAAAAAACGAAGACTGTTCCGTATTATTCAGATTGGAAATAAAACAGATCTTCCGAGCACGGTTTTCGATATTATTATTTCATTCCTGATTGTAATAAGCATTACAGCTACATTTCTGCAGACATTTGACGAAATGGCTTTTTTGAAACCGGTTTTGTCAGGTATTGAGCTTGTGACAATTGTTGTATTTACAATTGAGTATCTGCTTCGACTTTGGACGGCTCCTTATTTATATGAAAATGAATCTCCCGGGAAAGCGGTCCTGTTGTTTGTTTTTTCCTTCTATGGAATTGTGGATTTCCTTACAATCGCATCATACTTTGCTCCGTTATTTACTAATGGCTTCGTTGCACTTCGTATGCTTCGCGTTGTTCGTATTATGCGTTTGTTTAAGCTCAATGCAACATATGATGCGTTTAACGTTATTACAGATGTATTAAAGGATAAGAAAAATCAGATTTTATCGGCAGTGTTTATCATTTTTATAATGCTTTTGATGTCTTCCATGTGTATGTACAGTCTGGAGCATCAAGTACAACCGGAAAATTTTGAAAATGCGTTTTCAGGCATTTGGTGGTCGGTTTCGACACTTCTTACGGTTGGTTATGGAGATATTTATCCGATTACCGTTGCGGGTAAGGCGGTTGCGATTATTATTTCGTTTCTCGGTGTGGGTCTTGTTGCAATTCCGACCGGTATTATTAGTGCGGGCTTTGTTGAATACTATACACGTATTAAGACAGGAAATTATGCAAGTCGTCAGGCTGATTATATTTCGATTGAGATTAATGCGAATGAAGCAGAGTGCGGAAAAACAGTAAGTGAGCTTTCTCTTCCGCATGGCCTTTATGTTGCGGGTATCATTCGCGGTGGGGAGGTGTATTCGCCGGAGGATGATTTTGTGCTAAAGCAGCAGGATTGCGTTTTGCTTACAAGTACGGAGAAACGTTCTGTCGACGCACGTCTGGAGGAGGTTTGTCTTGAGGACAATCACGAATGGATTGATAAGCAGATTAAGGAGCTTGATATTTCGCGCAGGACATTTATTCTTATGATTCGTCGAAAAAATCGAATTATTCAACCGGAAGACAATACAAAGCTTGTTGAAGGTGATGTTGTGGTATTACTTGACCGCAGATAGAAGTTTTCAGACTTTTTGATTATCGGGGAGCTTTGCTTTCTGCATAGGGATTGACGGATAAATACTTTGTGAAAAGAAGAATGAAAAATCATAGGAGACGGATATGCTTTATATAATGCGACACGGAAAAACGGATTGGAATATGAAATATAAATTACAGGGAAGAACCGATATTCCCTTGAATGACGATGGGCGTAAGATGGCTGCGGATGCAGCGAAGGAATGTGCAGACATTCATTTTGATGTATGTTATTGTTCGCCCCTTGTAAGAGCGAGGGAAACGGCAGAGATTTTTTTGCAGGGACGGGATGTTCCGATTATCATAGATAATCGATTGATAGAAATGTGCTTTGGTGAGTTTGAAGGAACCGAACGATGCTATGAAATTCCGAATTGTCCGATGACGGTATTTTTCAAGACACCGGCAGAGTACAAAGTGCCGGTTGCAGGCGGTGAGAGTATGGATGAACTTTTTGCAAGAACAGGCGAGTTTCTCCGAGAGGTTGCTATGCCGCTTGTAGAGCAAGGGAAGGATGTTCTGATTGTCGGACATGGCGCCATGAACTCGTCGATTATATGTCAGGTAAAAAATAAGGAGCGCAAGGATTTCTGGAGTGATGGAATCAAGAATTGCAAGCTGATGAAGCTCCTGTAGGATAGGGCTGTGCGCAAGTGCGTATGGCTCTATTTTTACCGGGGCTTGCCGGCAGTGCATTCAGAAATTTTTTTTGTAACAGGTAAAACGTTGTTTGGAGATTATGGGAATGGATAAATTAAACGGTTCTACAGACAATCAAATAGCGAATCAGAAAGAATCGCTTCATCAGCAATTCTCTGATTGCACTGCCGGCGAGACCTCGGAAAATAATAAAAAAAGTAGAAGCTATATTGCAATCGACTTAAAATCATTTTATGCATCCGTGGAATGTGTGGAACGTGGCCTTGACCCGTTAACGACGAATCTTGTTGTCGCAGACGAGAGTCGAACGGCAAAAACGATATGCCTTGCGGTTTCACCGTCTCTTAAGCAGTACGGGATACCGGGACGTGCAAGATTGTTTGAAGTGATTTCCAAGGTGAAGGATGCAAATGCAATACGCAAGCAGCTTGCACCGGACCATGTGCTTACAGACAAGTCATACGATGCAAATGCACTTTCGCATAATCCGTCCCTTGCGATTGACTACATTGTTGCACCGCCACGAATGCAGTATTACATGGATTACAGTGCAAAAATATTTGAAATCTACATGCGATATGTGGCACCTGAGGATATGCATGTATATTCGGTAGATGAAGTGTTTATTGATGCAACCGCCTATCTGGATACTTACAAAATGACTGCGCATGAGCTTGCGATGACAATGATTCGCGCGGTGCTTAAGGAGACGGGCGTTACGGCAACAGCGGGCATCGGTACAAATTTATATTTGTGCAAGGTTGCGATGGATATTACGGCGAAGCATATGGAACCGGATGAGGATGGTGTCCGCATTGCAGAGCTTGATGAGGCGAGTTATCGAAGACAGCTTTGGAGCCACAAACCACTTACAGATTTCTGGCGCGTGGGGCCGGGCATTTCAAAGAAGCTTATGGCAAATGGTCTTTATACGATGGGTGATATTTGCAGATGCTCCCTTGGTGGACCAAAAGATTTCTTCAATGAGGATTTGTTATACAAATTATTTGGCATTAATGCCGAACTGTTGATTGACCATGCCTGGGGGTATGAACCATGTACCTTGGAGAATATAAAGGCCTACAAGCCTGAAAATAACAGCCTTAGCACCGGGCAGGTATTGCAGGAGCCGTATGATTGTGAACATGCAAAACTTATTGTTCGGGAAATGACAGAATTACTCGTGCTCGACCTCGTAAAAAAGGGACTGATGACAAATCAGTTAGTGCTTGTCATTGGTTATGATATCGAGAATCTGAAGGATCCGAAGCGTGCCGCCATGTATCATGGAGAAGTTAAAGAAGACCGTTATGGAAGACGTGTGCCAAAGCATGCGAATGGAACGAAAAATTTGAAACAGTATTCGTCTTCCACACGGCAGATTGTTGATGCGGTGATGGAGCTGTTTGATGAGATAATGGATGAGACATTGCTTGTCCGTCGTTTGAATGTTGTTGCCAATCATGTGCTTCCGGAAAAAGAGGCGAAAGCGGCAGCTTCCTACGAACAGATGGATTTGTTTGACTTTATTTCTGCAGATACGGATAAGGATATGGATGAAGAGGCGTTGCATAAGGAACGTAATATGCAAAAGGCAATCCTTGACTTACAGAAGAAATTTGGCAAAAACGCAGTGTTAAAGGGAATGAATTTAAAAGAGGGCGCGACAACAATTTCACGAAACGGACAGATTGGCGGACACAAGGCATGATTTCGGATGAGCCGGGGATTGGAAGAAGCTTTTTACAGAAGGGAGTGTGAACAATGGACAATACAGGCAAAAATTCATATGAGGATATTATCGATTTACCATATCCGTTTCCAACGAGTCGGCCGCGTATGAGTATGTATGATCGTGCGGCACAGTTTGGGTCCTTTGCGGCACTCACAGGTCATGAGGAGGCTATCGAGGAGAAGGCTCGTTTTACGTCAACATGGGTTGAACCGGATGAGACGGTGAAGGAAGAATTAAATCGTAAACTACAAATTATCATGCATGATTCCGGTTCGTATTCCTTTACTTATTTTGTGCCGGACGAAAGAAAATCGGGTGGTTCATACGAAACGGTAAAAGGGCAGGTCAAAAAAATAGATAGTATAAGACGAATCATTCATATGCTGGATGGCACAAATATTCCGATTGATTATATTGCAGAAATAGAGCAGTTGCGTTAAAATACACTTGTTTTATGAATAAGGATTCGGGTTTCAAAAGTCTTGTGTTCAATTTTGTCCCGGCAGATTGCACAAATAAAAACGTCTGAATGACTTTTTGTGCTA